>Ga0209172_10001535_pt1 | contig 47949 bp, 46 predicted proteins | sample LarsenN4metaG_FD_184113 | JGI IMG/M metagenome (GOLD analysis project Ga0209172, IMG submission 184113) | Hot spring sediment bacterial and archeal communities from British Columbia, Canada, to study Microbial Dark Matter (Phase II) - Larsen... ... | reverse complement strand
CTCTCGCTTCTTCTCAGTCAGTACGGTAAGGATACGCGCGATGTTGTGGCGCGTTGTCTTCACCGCGGACGTGTCCTGCGTCTCGCGTAGCGCGAGACGGCGACGAAGGTCATACAGCGCGGCGCGCTCCTTCTCGACCATCTCCTCCAACTCGCGGCTGGTCTTCTCTCGCAAGTCTCGCGTCTTCAGAGCCTTCATTCCATCTCCTCCGTCGTCGGCTCGGCGCTCGGCGATTCGGTCTGCTGCGCCTTGCGCTCAACGATGAACTTCGGCGGGTGCGCTTCCACGGCGGCTTCGGTCAGTCCTGAAACCTCGGCGTGATCCGGGAAGTCGTGCCGCGTCACAAACTTCACCTTGATCGGGAGTTTGTGGCTTGCGCGCCGCATCGCCTCGCGCGCGACATCCACGGGCACGCCCGCCATCTCGAACAGGATGCGCCCGGGCTTCACCACAGCAACCCAACCTTCAGGGCTGCCCTTGCCCGAGCCCATGCGCGTCTCGGCGGGCTTCTTGGTGAACGGCTTGTCGGGGAAGACGCGAATCCACACCTTGCCGCCCCTCTTTACGTAGCGCGTCATCGCCACGCGTGCGGCTTCGATCTGCCGGTTTGTGATCCAAGCCGGCTCGAGCGCCTGAATCCCGAAGTCGCCGAAATCGATCTTCGTGCCACCCTTCGCCATTCCTTTCATGCGGCCGCGGGCGACCTTTCTATGCTTAACTCGTTTAGGCATCAACATCGGCTGATTCCTCCTTCGTTTCGGTCGCAGGCGCCTCGGCCACGGGTTCGGGTGTCGCCTCGGGGGCGCGCTCCGGTTCCAGCGACGCGCCATCGGTAACGCTGCCGCCCTCGAGCTCGAAGCCGGTTGCCTGCTGCCCCTGGCGGATGCGATCGCGCAGCACCTCGCCGCGATACACCCACACCTTCACGCCCACGACGCCATAGGTTGTGAACGCTTCCGCCAAACCGTAATCAATGTCTGCGCGAAGGGTATGCAGCGGAATCTTGCCCACCTTCTCCGCTTCGTTCCGCGCGATCTCCGCTCCGCCCAGGCGGCCGGAGCACATCACCTTCATTCCCCGTCCGTTGTTACGCAGGTGTCGGCCGATCGCCTGGCGCATCGCCCTGCGGTGGCTGATGCGGCGCTCGAGTTGGATCGCAATGTTGTCGGCGATGAGCTGCGCGTCCAGTTCCGGCTGCGGGCACTCCTTCACGTCCACATGGACGACCGCCTCGGCGTCCAACTTCCGCACCATCTCCTGCAGGTTACGACTGAGTAGTGTGATGCCCTGGCCCTGGCGACCGATGACCGCGCCGGGGCGCGCCGCAAAGATGGTAACGCGGATGTTGTTCATCGCCCGCATGATGTCCACCTTGCTTACGAGCCCCTTGCCCAACTCCTTGCGAATGAACTCGCGAATCCGAAAGTCTACGTATAGGTTCTTCCGGTACGACTTCTTGTCCGCATACCACCGGCTATCCGGCTCGCGGATAACTCCGATTCTAAACCCTACAGGATTGATCTTCTGACCCAATGTCTACTCCTTGTTTTCCTCCGGCGCGTCTTCAGCCTTCGGTTCCTCGGGGGCCTGTGCCTCCTCGGCCGGCTCGGCTGCGGCTTCGGCTTCGGCGACCGGCTCCTCTTCGTTAGCCGCTACCTCGCCAGCGACTGCGTCCTCGACTTTCGCCTCGTCGCTTACCGCCGCGTCCTCTTTCTTAGCCTTTTTCTTTGAAGGCTTCGGGGATTCGAACTTCGGTCGCGGCTTCGGCTTCGCGTTAGAGCGAGGCATCTGGAACGGCTCTCCGTCTTCGAGCACCACGGTTACGTGACTCGTGCGTCGCACGATGATGTTGCCTCTCCCCTGAGCGCGCGCCCTCATTCGCTTGAGACGCCACCCTTCGTCCACGAGGATGTTTCGCACGATCAGGCTGTCCGGTTCGAGACTGTGGTTCTCGACTGCATTGCCGACCGCGCTGCGCAGCACCTCGCGAATGAGGCGCGCCCCCTTCGACGGGTGGTAGCGCAGTTCGGCAAGCGCGACGATCGCGTGCTTGCCCTTTACCTCGTCCGCAACCAGCCGCGCCTTGCGCGGCGGAACTCGAAGTCGTTTACCAACAGCACGTACTTCCATCACTGACTCCTTTCCTATTCTGAGCCTTTCGACTCCTTGATGACAAACTGAATCGCCGAGACATCAACGCCCTGCATCGCCGGAACGTCGGTCACCGTCCCTTCCGCCTCCTTCACCTTCCCACTCGATGCGTCAACCCAAGCCTTGTAACTGAGTTGAATCGGCTTCGAGGTCCCCGGCGCGCTGAGCGAGGACTTCACGACGATGACGGCGGTCTTCCCTTTCATCTCTTCGAGCAACACGGAGCCCGACAGCTTCGTCCCGGCGGGGTCGCTCGATTCAAAGGAGAACGGAACGCTCTTGCCGATCAGCAACGCCTCGGCGGGCAGCACGCCGATGTACCGCAGGAACGACAAGTTGTTCCCTGCGACGCGAGGCAACCCGTTGAGCACGAAGCCGCGGTTGTCCATGCGTACTGTGATCGGAGCGACGCTGTTGCTCGGCATCTCGTTCTCCCCAAGGCGCACCACTACATCGTTCAACGAGACCTGCACCGTTGCGCGAAGATCGTCCACCTCTAGGGTTTTCTCCGTCATCTTCAGCGTCACGAGGACATCTCCCATCGCCGAGGAGAGCGTAAGAGACACGTCGCGCGACCACTCGTCGCCCGCGCGGAAGACGCGCTGCAGCAGCACCGGCTGTTGCATCGCAAGGAGCGTCGTGGCAGCAAGCGTGGCGATCATACGTCCCTCACCTTCCGTATCACAAACTTGACGGTCATCTTCTCCCCCAAGTCGGGGTCTTCGCCGATGAGGGTGCCTTCCGCCTTCACCAACTTGCGCGTCTGCGAGTTGACGTAGGTCAGCAGTTCGAAATCGCCCGTAGGCAGTTCCTCGCCCTCAGCCTTGATCTGCATGGTCAGCCGGGCGACGTGCTCCTCGTACAATCGCCCTGTGGCGGTAAGCTTGCCGCTCCCTTTGAGCGTTATCGCGCCGTCCTCGGATGCCCAATCTACTTTGAATTCTTCGCCGACCTTAACCTCCGCGGCGGGAACGAAGAGAGCCGGCAGCACAAGGGCGATCGGGTCGTCGGGGTTGTCCAAGGCGAGTTTCTTGGGTAGCCCGTTCGGCCCGAAGAGCGCCTCGATCGGCTTCGGTGGGTCCATCGCCGGGAACTCCTCCCCGCCGAATTTCAGCGTGAGTTTCGTCACCGAGGTCTGCACGTTCGCGTCACCGCTCTCTCGTGCCTCAAGCACCTTCACCGTAAACTCGGCAACTCCCTCGAACTTATCACCCTCGAAGGAGTCCGACTCCATGGTGAGTTCAAGAATGTAGTCCTGCGTCTCCCCCGTTGTCCAGACCCGCGTCAGGTTAACGCCGGCAGGCGCCTGCGTCTCCGGCTCCTGTGCGTAAGAGCCCAACGAAAGAACCATCAGCGAGGCGACGAGGGGAGCAATCATCTGACTCGGCTACTCCTATCTACGAGCGAGCCGCCGTGCCCTCGGAAGGTGCGCGTCGGCGCGAACTCGCCGAGTTTGTGCCCCACCATGTTCTCCGTGATGAAAACGGGGATGTGCTTGCGGCCGTCGTGAACGGCGATGGTGTGGCCGATCATCTCGGGCACGACCGTGCTGCGTCGCGACCAAGTCTTGATCATCGCCTTCTTTCCGGCCTCGTTCATCTTGACCACCTTCTTCATCAGGTGCTCATCAATGAACGGGCCTTTCTTAATGCTTCGTGCCATCGCTTAGCGCTTCCTCCTTCGGACGATAAACCGGTCGCTCTTTTTGTTGCGCCGGGTTCGTGTGCCGAGCGACTTGTTGCCCCAGCGGTCAACCGGGCCCTTCTTACGGCCAATGCCCGCCTTCGCCTCGCCGCCACCGTGTGGGTGATCCCGGGGGGACATCGCGACGCCTCGCACGTGGGGCTTGCGGCCCTTGCCTCGATTCTTGCCGGCCTTGCCGACGGACTCGTTCTCGTGCTCTGCGTTGCCCACTTCGCCGACCGTTGCGCGGCACTTGGCGTGGATCAGCCGCATTTCGCCGCTCGGCAAACGAAGCGTTACGTAGTCGCCTTCCTTCGCCATGATTTGCGCAGCCATCCCCGCAGAGCGGGCGACTTGACCACCGTGTCCTGCCTGCAACTCGACGTTATGCACGCGGGTGCCGAGGGGGATGTTCGCCAGCGGCAGGCAGTTCCCGGTTCGAATATCTACGGTCGGGCCGGATTGCACTGTGTCGCCAACCTTAAGGTCGTTTGGCGCGATGATGTATCGCTTCTCGCCGTCGGCGTAGTGCAGCAAAGCGATGCGCGCCGTTCGGAACGGATCGTATTCGATGTGAGCGACCTTCGCGGGTATGGCGTCTTTGTCCCGCTTGAAGTCAATGACTCGGTACAGCCTCTTCGAGCCGGGGCCGCGGTGGTAGGCGGTGATTCGACCCTTGTTGTTCCGCCCACCGGTGCGCCTGCGCCCGACGGTGAGCCCCTTCTCCGGCTCCCGCCGAGTCAGGTCGCTGTAGTCGGACGAGACGAGGAACCTTCGTCCTGGCGATGTCGGTTTGTGTTTTCGTACTGCCATGGTTACGCTCCGATATCCTCCAGCATTTGCCCGGGCGCGAGCGTGATGACCGCCTTCTTCCGGTCGGGTCGCTTGCCCCGAATCTGCCGGCCACGCTGCACCGCCTTGCCCTTCACGTTGATGACGTTGACGTCAACAACCTGAATCCGGTCCTTTTCCTTCTTCTTCCCGCGGTTGTAGATGGCCTCGATCGCCCGCGCGATCTCGATCTTGTTCGCGTCTTTCGCAACGAAGAACACGTAGCGGCCATCCTCCTTCAGGCGGATGCTCTTCTCCGTCAGCACGGGGGACAGGACGATCTGTTCAGGTGTTTTCATCGCGACCAAACCTCCTCGATGCGCTTCAGCGCGTCCTGAGTGATGACGATCTTATGAGCCAGCAGTACATCGCGGGCGCTGAACGCCTGGGTTCGAACCCTTTCGTCGCCTCGGCTCACCGACGCGGGCGCTGTTCGAACCTCCACGCGTCGTGTCGGGTCGTTGCGCAAGTTCCGGAACGAACGCACGACCGCATCTTCGACCTCGGGCACCACAACGAGAACCCGCCGCGCGACCGCGCCGATGCCGTCGAGAAACTGGACCGCCTGCTTCGTCTTCGGCGCGTCGAACGAGATAGAGTCCACTACGATGACGTCTCCTGCTTCGAACCGCGACTTCAAGGCGCCCAGAATTGCCAACCGTCGCTCCTTCCGATTCACCTTTTGTTCGTAGGAGCGCGGCTTCGGCGCATGCGTAACGCCGCCGTGGGCGTAGTGCGGAGCGCGAATCGAGCCTTGTCGCGCGCGTCCAGTCTTCTTCTGGCGGTATGGCTTTCGTCCACCGCCTCGCACTTCGCCGCGCGTCTTCGCGCTTTGTGTTCCCTGCCGCTTGTTTGCCTGCTCGGCAACCACTGCGCGATGCAGCACGGGTGCGAGCACGCGCACGTCCGTGAGTGCATCACTCAACTTGTGCGTGCCCTTCTTCTTCCCTGATGCGTCTACGACCTGAATCTCCATCACTGGTTGCCTCCGACTTTGACAATCTGCACCAGCCCGCCGTTCGCGCCCGGCACGCTTCCGCTTACAAGAAGAAGGTTGCGCTCGCGATCCACTTGCACAACCTTCAAACCTTTCTGGGTAACCCGCTCGTGGCCCATATGACCGGGGCCGCGCTTGCCCTTGAAGACGCGTGCCGGCCCGGTCGCCCCGCTGGAGAGGGGGCGGCGGTGGGTCATGTAGCCGTGCGTCTGATCCTGCCCCGCGAAGTGGTGTCGCTTCACGACGCCGGCGAAGCCTCGTCCCTTGCTCGTTCCCCTCACGGCCACGTGCTCCCCTTCGTTGAAGATGTCAACGCCGATGACCTGGCCCACCTGATACGCGGACGGGTCGCTCACTCGGAACTCGCGCAAAACGCGCACCGGCCCGACTCCGGCTTTCTTCAGGTGCCCGATCTCGGGGAACGAGAGCCTTCGCGGCTTGACTTCGCCGAAGCCGACCTGGATGGCGTTGTAGCCGTCGCTCTCCGCGGTCTTAATCTGTGTGACGACGACCGGCCCTGCTTCGAGGACCGTTACCGGCACCATCTTCCCCTCGTCGGAAAAGAGGTGCGTCATTCCAATTTTCTTACCCAGTAATCCCGGTTGCATTCATTTCACTCCTTCGCCTCATCGGCTTGTGCGGGCGGTGTTTTCGCGTTGCCCGGTGTCCGGGTCGCTCGTCCGCGCCACGAGGCTTGGTCCGATTGGGTTCTGTTTCCCTTTCCGCAACCTCCATCCTAAAGTTTGATCTCGATATCCACGCCGCTCGGCAGTTCCAACCGCATCAGCGCGTCAATCGTCTTGTTCGTCGGGTCGAGGATGTCAATGAGCCGTTTGTGGGTTCGGATCTCCCAGTGGTCCATGGACTCCTTGTCAATGTGCGGTCCTTTTATCGTGCAGAACCGCCGCACGTTCGTCGGCAGGGGCACGGGGCCGCTTACGCGGGCGCCTGTCCCGCGAGCGGTTTCCACAATCTTCTCCGCCGATTGGTCGATCGAGCGGTGATCGTACGCTTTGAGTTTGATCCGTACCTTGTCTGCTCTCATCCTTGACTCCGTCGAGGAAGTCGGCGATTCGCTTGTGCGAATCGCCGACCACTTCGTTGCATTAGTCGAACACCTTCGTAATCGAGCCGGCGCCGACCGTTCGCCCACCTTCGCGAATGGCGAACTTCGAGCCTTGCTCCATGGCGATCGGGGCGATCAACTCCACGCTCATCGTGATGTTGTCACCGGGCATGACCATCTCGACGCCGTCGGGCAACTGCAGCGTGCCCGTAACGTCCGTCGTGCGGAAGTAGAACTGTGGGCGATAGCCCGAGACGAATGGCGTGTGCCGGCCGCCCTCTTCCTTGCTCAGGACGTACACCTCGGCTTCGAACTTCGTGTGCGGCTTGATCGAGCCGGGCTTGGCGATGACCATGCCGCGCTCGATTTCCTTCCGCTCCGCGCCGCGCAGCAGCAGGCCGACGTTGTCGCCCGCCTGGCAGTAGTCGAGAATCTTGCGGAACATCTCGATGCCGGTCACGACGGTCTTCTTCGTTTCGTCCTTCAGGCCGATAATCTCAACCTCTTCCATGGACTTGAGCTGCCCACGCTCGACGCGCCCGGTGGCGACCGTGCCGCGGCCCGTGATGGTGAACACGTCCTCGACAGCCATGAGGAACGGCTTGTCAATCTCGCGCTCCGGCGTCGGGATGTAGCTGTCAACCGAATCCATCAACTCGAGGATCTTCTGCGTCCACGGGTCATCGATGTTGATCGGGTCTTGCTCCATCACCTTAAGCGCCGAGCCTCGGATGATCGGTGTATCGTCGCCGGGGAACTCGTACTTGTTGAGCAGGTCGCGCACCTCGAGTTCAACGACATCGAGCAACTCTTCATCGTCAACCATGTCGCACTTGTTGAGGAAGACGACGATGTACGGCACGCCGACCTGGCGGGCGAGCAGGATGTGCTCGCGCGTTTGCGGCATAGGCCCGTCCGCTGCGGAGACAACGAGGATCGCGCCGTCCATCTGCGCCGCGCCGGTAATCATGTTCTTGATGAAGTCGGCGTGACCGGGACAGTCAACGTGCGCGTAGTGACGCTCCTTCGTCTCGTATTCGGCGTGGAAGATGTTGATCGTGATGCCGCGCGCCTTCTCTTCGGGAGCGGCGTCAATCTCATCATACTTCTTCGCTTGCGCAAGCCCCTGCGTCGCGAGGACGCGGGTAATCGCCGACGTAAGCGTCGTCTTCCCATGGTCAACGTGACCGATGGTTCCGATGTTGACGTGTGGTTTCGTTCGTTCGAACTTTGCTCTTGCCATGGTTTCCTCCTGAATCAGTTGGTCATATGTCCGTGTGTTTTGTTGATGATCTCTTGCGCCACGTTCTGAGGAACTTCCTCATAGTGGGACGGAGTAACGTTCGGCGCTGCCCGTCCCTGCGTCAATGAACGCAAAGACGTGACGTAGCCGAACAGCTCCGCGAGCGGTACGAGAGCCTTTACGACCTGTACTCCGCCAGGAGCGGACTCCGTGCCTTCGATTCTCCCGCGCCGCGAGTTGATATCACCAATCACGTCACCGAGGTACTCCTCGGGCGTGGTTACTTCGACTTGCATTACCGGCTCCTTCAGCACCGGGTTCGCCTTCTTCATCGCCTCTCGAAACGCGATGATTGCGGCCTGCTTGAACGCGATCTCGCTCGAGTCCACTTCGTGGTACGAGCCGTCAACGAGGCGAGCCTTCACGTCAACCACCGGGTAGCCCGCAACGACCCCGCTCTCCATCGCCTCGCGAATCCCCTTCTCGACAGCCGGGACGTACTCCTTCGGAATCACCCCGCCGACAACCTTGCCTTCAAACTCGAAACCGCTTCCAACCGGCAGAGGCTCGAGCTCCAGCACCACGTGCCCGTACTGCCCAGAGCCACCGGTTTGCCGGATGAACTTGCCCTCGGCGCGGGCGTGCGTGCGGGCAGTCTCCTTATAGGCGACCATCGGGCGACCCTGGTTGGCGCTGACGCCGAATTCGCGGCCCAGCCGGTCCACGATGATCTCAAGATGCAATTCACCCATCCCGCTGATGATCGTCTGCCCCGTCTCCTCGTTTGTCGAGATGCGGAACGTCGGGTCCTCCTGCGCGAGGCGCGAGAGGCTCTGTGAGAGTTTCTCCTGATCCGACTTCGAGCGAGGCTCGATAGCGATCGAGATGACCGGCTCGGGGAACTTGATCGCCTCCAGCACGATCGGGTGAGCGGGCGTGCAGATGGTGTACCCGGTGGTGACGTCGTTCAAGCCGATAACGCCGACGATGTCGCCGGTCGAGCACTCGTCCACGTCTTCGCGGCTATTCGCGTGCATGCGCAGGATGCGGCCGACTCGCTCCTTCCGCTTCACGAACGCGTTCGTCTGCGGGTCGCGATAGCACACCAGCACCTGTCCGCTCTTGTCCAGCCTTCCACTGTACACGCGGATGTATGTCAGGCGCCCGACGTATGGGTCGCTCATGATCTTGAACGCTAGGGCGGTGAACGGCTCTGCGTCGTCCGGCGAGCGAGTGAGTTCCTCGCCAGTGTCGGGATGCATGCCGCTGACCGAGCCGACGTCGAGCGGCGACGGCAAGTAGTCCACCACCGCGTCCATCAGCGCCTGAACGCCCTTGTTCTTGAAAGAGCTTCCGCAGAGAACAGGGACGATGGTGCTGTCCAACGTCCCTTTCCGCAATGCGCTCTGAATCTGCTCGACGGTAATCTCCTCGCCCTCGAGGAACTTCTCCATAATCGAGTCGTCGATGTCGGAGCAAGCCTCGAGCAGTTTCTCTCGGTGCTCAGCGACGAGCGACATCATCTCCTCGGGAACGTCGCCGTCTTCATACTCCTTGCCCATCTCGTCGCGGTAGATGCGCGCGCGCATGCGCACCAGATCAACGTAGCCCTGGAACGCAGACTCGGCGCCGATCGGAATCTGAATCGGCACGGCGTTCGTCCCCAAGCGCTGCCGAATCTTGTTCACCACATCAAAGAAATCGGCCCCGAGCCGATCCATCTTATTCACGTAAACGATGCGCGGAACACCGTACTTGCTTGCCTGTCGCCAAACCGTCTCCGACTGCGGCTGCACGCCGCCGACCGCGCAGAACACCGCAATCACGCCGTCGAGCACTCGCAGGGAGCGCTCCACCTCGACCGTGAAGTCCACGTGGCCCGGGGTGTCAATGATGTTCACCTCGTGGTCACGCCAGTAGCAGGTTGTCGCCGCGCTGGTGATCGTGATGCCGCGCTCCTGCTCCTGCTCCATCCAGTCCATCGTCGCCGCGCCCTCATGAACTTCGCCGACGCGGTGAATCTTGCCCGAGTAAAAGAGGATCCTCTCAGTTGTGGTCGTCTTGCCGGCATCGATGTGTGCTGCGATGCCGATGTTGCGAACCTGCTCGAGGGGAATCCGACGCTTCATGGCAGTTAGAACCGGAAGTGCGCGAAAGCCTTGTTCGCTTCCGCCATCCGGTGCGTATCCTCCTTCTTCTTCACCGTCGGTCCTTCGCCCTTATAGGCGTCGAACAGTTCCGTCGCCAGTTTCTCGACCATAGACTTGCCCGGCCGCTTGCGAGCGTTCTGGACCAGCCACCGAATCGCAAGAGTGCGCCTCCGTTCGGGGCGCACTTCCACGGGCACTTGATAGGTTTGACCACCGACGCGTCGCGGTCGAACCTCCGTAATCGGCATGCAGTTCTGCATCGCCTTGTCAAAAAGCTCCAGCGGTTCGACACCCGCCTTCTCAGCGCACTGATCCAGCGCCCTGTAGACGATCTGCTCAGCCTTCACCTTCTTGCCGTCGAGCATCAGGCGGTTGATGAAGCGCTGAACCAACTCCGAGCCGTACAGCGGGTCGGGGAGAATCTTTCGCTTGGGTGTGTTTCCTCGCCTCGGCATCTCGCTAACCCTTCGGCCTCTTCGTGCCGTACTTGCTGCGACCTTGCTTCCGGTCGGCTGTGCCCGCGGTCTGCTCCGCGCCGCGAACGATGTGATAGCGGACGCCCGGCAGGTCCTTCACACGACCTCCGCGAACCAGAACGACCGAGTGCTCCTGCAGGTTGTGCCCAATGCCGGGAATGTATGCCGTTACCTCGACGCCATTCGTAAGCCGCACGCGAGCAACCTTCCGAAGAGCCGAATTCGGCTTCTTCGGCGTTACCGTGCGTACGACCGTGCAAACCCCACGACGTTGCGGGTTGCCACGAAGGGCGGGCGACTTCGATTTCGCCACCACCTTCCGTCGTCCTTTCCTTACCAGTTGGTTGACTGTCGGCATACTCGTCTTCCGGTCAAGCGTCCGTCAAAGCAAAACCGCCCTGTCAGCGACATCGGAGGGCGGTTCACAATGGCTCCGGCATTCACCGGAGCGCCTGGACTGGCTGTTACGAGCCTAATCTGGTGGGCACTCCCTCCTTAGTCACAAGATTTCGGCGGTTCCACGGACGGACTCCGTGACCGCTGGCGTATTTTGACCGAACCTGAACCTGTATGTCAAGTGCCTCGCCGCCCGAAAGCCCGGATGCACGGCGGCCCCCCTGGGCCGAGGCGCCGGAACTCACCCACGGACCGCGAGCCGGCGCCGCCCCAACCACCCAGGAAAGCGGCTTCTCAGGTGCTGAGCAACCGAGACCCGGCACACAGCCCCCTTATAAGGAAGGAGATAGCGGCGCCGGCGGACCAGGGGTTGTGGCTGCAGCGCGCACCCCTAAGAGAGGTGCACCTTGGCGGCCTGGGAGTACGAGCCGGTGTTGTCGGCTACGAACAGCATGTAGTAGACCGGGGGCGCGTGGTTCGCGTTCGGAGGAGCAGCGACGTCGTAGCCCCCAAGCCCGGATTGCGAGAACGCGAGCGGCACGCAGCGCGTATGCTGGTCGAAGCCGTGCGTCACGCACGCGTAGCTGATCAGGCAGATGTCGGTAACCGTTCGCCCGGTGAAGAGCGTCGCGCCCACAGAGAACTGCGCGCCGTACTGAATGGATGCGGGGGCGGTGTTGATGACCGGCCGCTCCGGCTCGTTGGCGATGACCGGCGGCGTGTAGATGTCGCCCGATGCGTAGGTGGTCGTCCCTGCGGGGATGGTTCATCTGCGCGGCCGTTTGCCACGAGGGGGCAGGCTGCCCAACATGCCAGTTGCTGAGGTCAATCATCGCAGCCAGCCTGCTGGCGCCAAACCCGGAAGGATCGTCCCCACCGCAGCGGAGCACCTTGCCCGGAGCGAACATGCAGGCGGAGTTGTGCTCGCCGATCGCGCCCTCCGACTGGCCTTCAGTGACGACGTGCCAGGTGTAGTCGCTGAGCTGCAGGGCGAGGGTCTTGTCGCCCGGCGGAGTGGGAGTGATGGCCCGCCCGGCATAGAACACGTCGCCCGAAGGCAGGACGAACATGGCTGGGTACAGCGGCAGTTGCTGATCGATCGGCGCGGTGAACCAGGAGTCGTCCGCGGGATTGTAGAGCTGGACCTTCTTGTTGTATGCTGGCGGCGGGAACGAGAAAGTGCCGCTAAGCACCAGCTGCCGACCGTCCGGCAAGTGCGTGTTGGTGGGGTACCACCTTGCGTCGTCCGGGTCAACGCTGCCCATCTCCTGTGCTGCTTCCCAGTGGGCGCCTGCCGAGCTACCGTCCGGAACCAAAAGCGTTGCATATCGCGTCCCCCATCCCTCGCCTCGGTCCGTTCGAAGGTCCGTACCCCCGGCAATCAGGGCCCGCCCATCGCTGAGCATGGAGTGTCCCGCGCAGAAGATGTTGTTCACCGTGCAGCTGACTTGAGCGAACTGCCAGTTGAGGAGGTTGAGGATCCATGCTTCGCAATCGATGTCGCTTCCTGATTCGCCGAAGCCCCACATCGCCACCCTGTTATTGGGTAGGTGGACCGCGTGGATCGCTGTCAGGTCCGAAGGCCAGAGGTTGACATGTTCCCACGGCATCAGCGTGTCCTCCTCCTACTGCGCAGCAACAGCGATCCGATTCCCGCAGCCACGGCGACCATCGAAGCGGGCTCTGGGACCACCGAAACACGATCCACGAACAGATCAACATCGACATCCCTGTCGCCAGCGAAGAACAGGGTGACGAACCGTGGCCGGATAGTGCTCCCCGTCCCTCGGAGAATCAGCGTCTCATCAAGGTACGCGGACAGCTCGTCGCCTACGCGGGTCATCCGAAACTGGTGGAATCCATCAGCAGGCGCCTCGATCTCCCTGGTGGGCCCATCTCGGAAAGCTGCAAGCAACCGGTTCGTGCTCTTTCCGCCATCGCGGCGGTGCCTGTAGTCCATCCACGCCACCGGCACTTCCCGTGCAAACCCGATGTCGATGCTCACGATCATTCGTTGGAATGCTGGATCGTCCGTCCAGCCCACCAGGGCCCGCAAGTCAAAGTCGTCGAACTCCGGGACTCTCGCCGAAATCCACTCTTGCGGGAACGCGCCGACTAACGAGTGGACCTCCAACAAACTGTCGTGAACCGAATAGATCATCCCGCCCTTCGGGTTTCCAAACTCCCAATGCGAGCCCAGGTCCTCGCCGTCGAAGTCGTCAAAGAACCCACCCGCCCACGCGGGAACGAGGGCGAGGGGGAGCAGGAGTGTCAAGAGTCTCTTCATCGCGGTTTCCTCCTTTTTGCGTTGCTGCTTGCTTTGCTGCTCAGAACGCTCCTCGGCCCCCGAAGCGTCGCGCTGCGAGTCGTCGGCGCCCCCTGAGCCGCCCGCCGGGGCAGTGCCCGGGAAGCAGCTAACCAACACGCGGCCGTCCAGCAACAGGTAGACCGTGGGCCAATACAACCGTCTGCCTTTTTCTCCAATCTCGTTGAACTCGCCCATCACCCTCCAGTATACAGGCACCAAGCCAAAAACCGAACGCAAAAATGGGGGGGCTAAAACCTGGTAATTTTACCCGGAAAAATCACATACTATTGCCAGGATCCTCATCCCCCGATCTCCTCCGGAAACCTAAAGCCGCCCGCCCCGCGCACAAGATGTTTATCCACGGTGCAGTCACCTTGGGAGAACTCCCAGGAGTAGAGATTGAGAACATAAGCAACCCGAATCAGCCGCCAAGACGGCTCCATCTGCAGACGAGCCCCCAGGGGGTCTCCTCGGCTTCCCACCCCGGGGGGAGGACCGTCGTCGCATCCGGCTGGTGAAGCAGTGCGGGGCCGCGAACCCGCTCTCCAGGCTCCAGCCCCCTGCGAGCGACGCCTTTCGCCTCGACCCATCCGCCAAACCAAGCCCTGAGCGCCTCCTCGGAGCGCCGCTCCTCCCCTCTCTTAAGGGGAGAGGGCGGCGGGGCGGCTCGCGACAGCCTCACCCGCGCCGTCACCCATTCCACACGAACGCCCTCCCGCCGAACGCCGAACAGCCGCTCGTGCTCCTGCTCAAACCGCCGTTGAGCGTCCTCATGGCTCCCGCCCGCGTCCACTTCGAGGCTGTGGCTCTGCCCCTTGTAGCGCATCTCTGCGAGGCGCCCCGCCGCGTCGCACCGGTTCAATTCAGCGCGCGCCTGCTCTTCGAGGTCGGCGTAGACCGCGTCCCACTCCTCGGCGCCGTGTACGCCCAACACAGTCCGACCCGCCTCCGCCACTTCAGGGCTGACCAATAGACCCCACGCCGAGAACACGCCGGGCAGCAGCGGCACGAGCACGGTCTCCATGCCCAACTGCTCCGCAACTCCACACGCGTGCATGGGTCCCGCTCCCCCGTAAGCGACGAGAGCGCACTCCCCCGGGTCCACTCCGCGCTGGGAGGTTACGCGACGTATCGCCCTCGCCATCTGCGCCTCAGCCAGCTCGATTACAGCCTCCGCCACTCCGCCGCGCCCGATCTTTGCCTCCAGGTCTGCGATCGCCTGCAGACTTCGCTCGGGCACAAGCCGCAAGTCCGACCCGCCCCCGAACTGCCCAAGCGGCAACCGCCCCAGGGCATGGTTCGCGTCGGTTACAGTAGGGATGCTCGAGCCGTAGAGCGCGGGCCCCGGGTCGGCGCCGGCGCTGTGCGGCCCGACGCGGAGCGCACCCGCCGAATCGAGCCACGCCACCGAGCCGCCCCCGCAGCCGATGGTGTGCACCGCGACCTGGTGGAGCCGCGCCTTCAAGCCGGCGACCTCCGCGATGGATGTGAATCCAGGGCTGCCGTGCACCAGAGCGACATCCGTACTCGTCCCGCCCATGTCGAACGCCACGATGGGTCGGTCCCCCATGCCCATCGCCTCGGCGAGGTGCGCGGTCGCCATCACACCGGCAGCCGGGCCGCTGAGAATCGTCCGCAGCGGTACCTCGAGGCACACCTCGGGCGCGACCAGCCCACCCCCAGAAGACATGATTCGCACCTGCCCAACCCCTTCGATCGCTCCGAGAGCGCGGAGATACCGCCCCACCACGGGACCGACGCGGGCGTTCAGGAGCGTCGCGCAAGCTCGTTCGTACTCACGGATTTCAGGCGAAACCTGGTGCGAGAGCGATAGAAACCGCCCGCCTCTTACGTGCTCTCCCACCGCGCGCTCGTGCTCCGGGTTCACATAAGCGAAGAGCAGACAGACCGCCACAGCCTCGTAGTCCGTGAGAGCGGCGGGGTCCAACTCGCTGAGGTCGAGCGGCTCCAGTTCCCTCCCGTCCGACGCCAGACGCCCGGGCACGGTGAAGACGTCCTCGGGCGCGATCGGCGGCTCCTGGATCGGACAGAGGTCGTAGAGGTCCGGGCGGGTCTGCCTGCCGATGGTCAGGAGGTCTTTGAACCCTCGGTTGAGGACGAGCGCGGTCCTTGCTCCCTTCCCTTCGAGGATCGCGTTCGTCGCCACGGTGGTGCCGTGGAGCAGCAAGGAGCCACTACCTCCCACCTTTCGGACGCCCTCGGCGACGGCTTCGGCTGGTTCGCGTGGGCGGCTGGGGACTTTGAACGCCACGACCTCCTTGCCGTCGTCAACCACAAAGTCTGTGAACGTCCCGCCGGTGTCGCAGCCGATGCGCATCGGGGGGATTCTAACTCACGTCCGTCTGCGCGACCCGGTTCGCAACCTCGGCGACCGCCTCCCTCAGCGGCTCGAGGTCTGCGCCTTCGAGGCTCGGGTGGCTTTCGAGGAACCTCAGGGCGGCTTGGCGCGCCTCTTCGAGCAGTTTGCCGTCTTTGAGGAGGTCGGCGACCTTGAAGTCAAAGTGCCCCGCCTGCTTGGTGCCGAACAGTTCGCCGGGCCCGCGGATTCTGAGGTCCGCCTCGGCTATGCGGAAGCCGTCGGTCGTCTCGACCAGGGCGCGGAGCCGCTCCTCCGCCTCGGGCGTGGTCGCTTTGGCGATCAGAACGCAGTAACTCTGCGCCTCGCCTCTGCCCACTCGGCCGCGAAGCTGGTGGAGTTGCGCCAAGCCGAAACGGTTCGCGTCCTCGATGACCATCAAGGTGGCGTTCGGAACGTCCACCCCGACCTCGATGACCGTCGTGCTGACCAGGGCCTGCGTCTCGCCCTTGCGGAACGCCTCCATGGCGGCTTCCTTCTCCGCCGCCTTCATCTGGCCATGGAGCAGCCCGACGCGATAGCCATTCAGGTGCCGTTCGCTAACCTCTCGGAACAGTTCCGTTGCCGCCTGCGCTTGCATTTTCTCGCTTCCCTCGATGAGCGGGCAGACGATGTATGCCTGCGCACCGCGCTCGATGAGCGTTCGCACGCCCTCGTACACCGCGTCCCGGTCGTCGGGTCGCTTCCAGTGCGTCTTGATCGCCTTCCTGCCGGGTGGCATCTGGTCAATCACGCTGAGGTCGAGGTCGCCGTAGAGGGTCAACGTCAGCGTCCTCGGTATCGGCGTTGCGGTCATAACCAGGACGTCGGGGTTGCCGTACCCCTTCGCCCGGAGGCTCGCTCGCTGCAACACGCCGAAGCGGTGCTGCTCGTCCACGACGACCAAGCCCAGCCGCTTGAACTCGACCCCCTCTTGGATGAGCGCATGCGTGCCCACCGCGATGTTCGCCGCGCCTGAGGCGGTTCGCGCCAGGGCGGCGTCCTTTTGTCGCTTCGTGAGCTTGCCGACCAGGAGTTCCACGTCCAAGCCGAGCGGCGCGAGCAGGCGCGTAAGGTTGAAGTAATGCTGTTCGGCGAGGATCTCCGTCGGTACCATCACCGCCGCCTGATAGCCGCTTCGGATTGCGGCGAGCATCGCCGCCGCCGCCACGGCCGTCTTGCCGCTGCCGACGTCGCCCTGGAGCAGGCGGTTCATCGGATGCGGTTGGCGCATGTCGGCGTAGATCTCGCCAATCACTCGCCTCTGGGCGTCGGTGAGCGGCCAGGGCAGGACGCCCTGGAGTTCCTCCAACACGAGGTCGTCCGCCGAAAACGAGATGCCGGTCTCTCTGCCCATCTCCTGATGCCGCATGCAAAGGTGCAGTTGAAGCGTGAAGAACTCCTCGAATACAAGGCGCCTCCGCGCGCGCTGGGCGGAGGCAAATGACTCGGGGCGGTGAACCTGCTCGAGCGCAGTCGGCAGCGACGGCAGCCTGTACTCCCTGAGCACGCTCGCGGGCAGCGGGTCGGGGAGCACCTCGACCAACTGGAGCGCTGAGGCTGTGATCCGGCGCATGACCTTCTGCGAGATCTTCTCCGTGAGCGGATAGACCGGCACGATGCTCGCAAAGCCGTCCTGGGCGTCGTCCGACTCGACGAGCTCCCACTCGGGCGATTCGATTTGTAGTCCCCAGACGCCCTCCTTCACCTGGCCGTAAACCACAAGTTCCGGCGCGCCCGCCCTCGCCAGCGTTTGGTGAACCCACCTCTGGTTGAACCAGACCAGACGGATCGCTCCGGAGCCGTCGCTGATCGCAGCCTTGATGATGATGAGCCTCCCGCCCCGGTTCTGGGTCTGCAATTCAATGAGCCTGCCGCGCAGCGTTACAGTCTCGCCGGGGCGAACGTCGGCGATCCGCTTGAGGTTGGTGCGGTCTTCGTACCGTCGCGGCAAGAGGTACAGCAGGTCTCGAACCGTCCCGACGCCCATCTTCGCCAAGAGCGCCGCGATCTTGGGGCCGACTCCCTTAACGAACTGCACTTCCGTATCGGGCTTGTAGCGCGCGGTCGCCATAGGTCCGTCAGCCGCTCCGGTTCGAAAAGTAGACGAAGAGCGCGAGGACGACCACCAGAGCGGCGACCGCGACGATGAGCGACGCTCTGCCCCCGCCTGGGCGGGGCTTCCGCCCCGGGTGGTGCTGCTTCCCCTTGTGCCGGTGGCGACTCGACGGCATACGGCTGTAACCTCGTGGTGCTGTGGCGATTATGTCTCGCTTGGCGAGTCCCCGCTGCGATAGGCGACGATGTGCGCCTTCTCCACCGTGATCATGCCCTCCTGCACCATCTCGTCGAGGGTCGGCAGGAACGCCTCGATCTTCTCGGTGCTGTCAACGATTTCGACGATGATCGGAAGGTCGGTGGACAGGCGGAGGATGTTGGTTGTGTGGATGACGCTGTGCCTTCCGAATCCCTGGATGCCTCGCCAGGCGGTCGCACCCGCCAGCCCGGCTTCCCGCGCCTTGCGGATGATGGCTTCGTAGAGCGGAACGCCGTGCCACCGGTCGGACTCGCCGATGAAGATTCGCAGCAGGCTGCCCTCGCCTTCGATTTTCATTTTCGCCTCCTCATGCCACCGCCTTCGCCAGCATCCACCCAAGGGCCACGGCGAGAAGGCATGCGCCGACGCTCCCCACGATGTTGAGCGCGGCGAGCGCGTGCTCGCCGTTCCGAAGAAGCGCGAGCGTCTCGTGGCTGAACGTGGAGAACGTTGTGAACCCTCCGAGGCCGCCGATGATCAGGAACTGTCGCTGCTCCGGGCTGAAGACGCCGCGGTACTCGACCAGCCCCATGAGGACGCCGATGAGCAGGCTGCCCACCACGTTGACGGTGAGTGTTCCGAACGGGAACGAGGCTCCGGCAGCCCTCGTTATCGCGCCTGATAGCGCCCAACGAGCGACCGCGCCAATGAACCCGCCTGCACCAACGTACACCCACGCCGGCATGGGCGCAGGTTACCGGAACTGCGGAGAGGGCGCCCCCGATCTCGGCGAACCGTCTCCGCCGAACCGTGCCTTCCAGTACCGAACCGCGCGGGCCGTGATTTCTTCCCAATACCCAGGCTCCCCACGGCCCACCGTGTCCACACGAGGAGCATCCGGATCCGCCTTCACCACGTCCTCATACGTCCGCTCGAACCAGACCACCGCACGCAGGCGAACGATGAACTCCGGATCGTCCAGCATCCGAAGCACCACGTTCGTCAAGCGCCGTGCGCGCGGCAGATGATCCACGGCTTGAGCGCGGAACGACTTCAGCCGCGCGCTCAGAAGGCGAAGGCACCACTCCTCGTCAGCAGGGCCGATCGGCGCTGAGAACTCCGGATCAGGGTGCGTGCGGTCAACCTCCAGGATCAGGTTCCGCACCGTCTCGATCACTGCAACTCGATCTTCGCGATTCGCAACGCGAAGGATCGAGTTATAGACGCGCAGCCGCCACTCCGGGTCGCTGCCCGCAGCGGCAAGGAGCCGAGGCCTGATGACCTGATCGAAGAACGCGAAGTAACTCGGCCCTTCGTACGGGCCGCGATAGTTCCCGCTGAAGTACTCCTCCACGACACGCTCACCGTCCTCGTCATACTTGAAACGAGGGCACGCTTTGTCAATCAGATAGAGGTACTTGTCTCGCGTCTCGTCGTCCCCTCGCCAGGCGGCGAACGCCTGAGAGAGCACGCTGACGAACGCCTCTACGGCGGTGCTCCCCTCGCGACGATAGGGGATGTCCGGAACCCCGATGAGGTTTTGGGAGGAGTCATTTGCAAACGGAAGGTCGAACTGGCTGGTTGCTTCAAGGTGATAGAAGTAGCTGATTGGAGTCCGGGTGTAAACGAGACAGCTCTCGTCCGGCCGACGCAGGTGCAGCAGGTAGACCTTTCCTGGTCGAAGGAAGCCTGGGATCCCCTCAGGCGCTCGTTGCTCGTACTCCTCACGTGGCTTGTCCACGACGGTCGTCACGATCAGGTTTCGGCCCCCGTACTCACCAAAGGCAACAGACTGCACCTCGAAGGTCATCCTTACGCCGACCCCGTCCAGGGTCAGGTCATCACGGGACGTACCGTACCGCGTGTCGAACGTCCCGGCTGGCCCGACGTACTTCCCTACTACGACCAGGGCCGAGTGCTTCAACCATAGGTTCAAGTCATTCAATGGGAGATATGTTTGCGCGGACAGAGCCACAAGCGCACACAAGGTTACGTGTGTCATGGTCGTCTTGACCTCCTATTACGATCTGATAGATTTGTGCAAACAGCGTTCGAAACACCTCGAGCCGCATCGCCTCAGGGTCCGGATCGCCGCCGCCTCCCGGCCACTCGTCCGGTTCCTGGGTACCGGTGCCTTGATAGTGGACCACGATCCGGTACTCGCCGACCAGAATTCCGATCTGCGACGTGTTATTGACGTCCGAAGTCCCCGCCCAGTACTGGTGCCATTCGAGCGTGTACGGGTCCAGCAGAGGCGGAACTTGCTCCTTTCAGTACCAGTTGCTGAGTACCAGATAGTCCGGACCGAAGACGCCGTCTACTGCTGATGACTGGATGAACGTGTGGAACCATTCGCCCGGCGGAAGGCGCGGGTCGAAGGCGTTGCGCGTAAAGGTGGCTCCGCTCTTGCGGGTCATCCACTTCCCACCCACCTGCACGTTTTCTGGCGGTTGCGAGGTGAAGCGCTCGGCGATTTCAACGCCAGGCATGCCCAGCGTCCGGTGATCCCTCAGCTGGTAAAATACCTTCGTGACGAACGCCCAGACGGGCCGGCGGAAACTCCGGCCGGGGATCATTGGGCTCGAACGATTGCACCACTGAGATATCCGGGTGACTCGGCCAGCTTGTTTGCGCAGAGGCCGTAAGTACGGTAACCGCTGCCGCGGCAACTGCGCTCCCGAATCCAAGCCATGCCCTTCTCATTACCAGCACGATACCTCCGCGCCGCACCCAGTGTCAAGACGTAATTTCTGCGGCGCTAAAAATGCGCTTCCGTAGGCCCTGACGTCCCGGGCACCCAAAAAGGTTCACCGGGGGGAATGGCCTGTTCCCGCCCGCTACTCAGACAGGCCGCGCAGGCGCCGAATCCGCTCCTCAATCGGCGGGTGGGTCGAGAACAGGCTCGCCATACCCCCAGACAGCGGCTGCGCGATGTACATGTGAGCCGTTGCGGGCTGCGCCGTGCGGGATTGCGTCGCTCGGGTCGCGCGCCCCAGGGTCGACAGGGCGTCGGCAAGCGGGAGCGGGTCTCCCATCAGCCGCGCGCCGGTCGCGTCTGCTGCGTACTCGCGCGTCCTGCTCACCGCCATCTGGATCAGAATGGCCGCGAACGGCGCGAGGATCAGGGCGACCAGGAGAGCCAGGGGATTGGGGCCGTCGTCGTCGCGACTCAAAGGAATGAAGTACGCAAAGTACTGCAAGAACATGACCGCTTGGGAGACCGCCGCCACGATGCTCATCGTCAGTACGTCCCGGTTCTTGATGTGCGCCAATTCGTGCGCCAGCACGCCGATGACCTCCCTCTGACTCATCGCTTCCAGCAGCCCTTGCGTCACGCACACACTGCTCGCCCCCGGGCCTCTGCCGCACGCGAAGGCGTTCGGTTGAGGGTCGGGGCTAACGTACAGGGGCGGAGCCGGGATGCCTGCCCGCGCGCTCAGTTCCTCGTTCGCCGAGTGAAGCCAGGGGGCGGCGGAGCGGTCGAGGGGGCGCGCCCTTGCCATCGAGAGGGCAAGCCGCTCGCTCTGCCAGTAGGAGAAGCCGGTCAAGCCCAGCGAGAGCACCAGCGCGATCAACAGCCCGCTCTGCCCTCCGATGAGGTGCCCGACGAACAGGAACAGCGCGCCGAGCGCCGTCAACAGGATTGCGGTCTTCAGATAGTTGCCCATCTTCCTCTCTGTTCAACGCCGAGGGCGGTGCCGGCGGTTCCAGCGCTACGCTTCGCTCGGCTCGAGGAGGCCGTAGCCGCCGCGCTTGCGATGGTACAGGACGCAAACGGTGCCGGATTCAGAGTTCTGGAACACGAAGAAGTCGTGCCCGACCAGTTCCATCTGCAGGATCGCCTCTTCGACGGTCATCGGCTTTGCGCTGAATCGCTTCCGCTCGACTACGATGTCCTCCACAGCAGGGTGTGGCTCTTCGGCCTCCACCTCGAGTAGCGCTGGTGGGATCTCTTTGCTCCCCCTCCGGCGGTGTGAGTCGATCAGTTTGCTCTTCAGGCGAAGGAGGCGCTTCTCGAGCTTGTCGGCAACTCGGTCTATGCAAGCGCGCAGCGAGGCGTCCTGTTCCTCACCTCGGATGGTGAACTCGTCGGCGAACACGGTAACCTCGAGGCGGTGCGCGCCCTTCTCGACGGAATGCACCATCTCGACCTTGTTTGCCTTGCTGAAGTAGCGGTCGAGGCGGCCGAGTTTCTTCGCCGCGTATTCTCTGTCCTTATCGGGGACGTTCCCCTCTGCGTTCCGAATCAGAAGTTCCATAGGTTCAGTCGTGCGCGGCACTCAGTCAGCGCGGGAGCCACCGCTCGAGCGTCGCGATAGCGAACGCCGCAATTCCTTCGCCTCTACCGAGCGCTCCCAACCCCTCATGGGTGGTTGCCTTGACGCTGATTCTACTCGACTCGACTTCGAGAATGCTTGCCATACTATCACGCATTGCCCCCACGAAAGGTCCAATCTTCGGCGCCTCGGCGAGCAGCGTTACGTCGAGGTTGGCAACCTGAAACCCCTCTGCGCGGACGAGGTCCAGCGCATGCCGCAAGAACCGGTCGCTGCTTGCGTCCTTACACGCGGGGTCGGTGTTCGGGAAGTGCGCGCCGATGTCTCCGAGCGAGGCGGCGCCGAGCAAGGCGTCCGTCGCGGCATGGAGCACAACGTCGGCGTCTGAGTGCCCCTCAAGCCCCCTGTCGAACGGCACGACGACGCCGCCGAGAACGAGCGGTCGCCCCTGCACGAGGCGGTGGACGTCGTAGCCGAGGCCTGTTCGATTCTCGACTCGCAGCAAGCCCTCGAGGTCGTGAAACGTGGTGATCTTGCGGTTCGTCGCTTCACCCTCTACGGCGCGGACGCTCTCGCCCGACCGCTCGAGCGCGGACGCCTCGTCGGTCGCGTCGGGGTGGGCGCGCATGGCGGCGAGGAGCGCGTCTCGGTTCGCCGCTTGGGGCGTCTGAGCGTGGTAGAGGCTGCTCCTCTCGAGTGTCTCCTTCACCTCATCGGAGGAGCATCGCTTGATCGTGTCTGTGGCGGCGATCACTGGAACTGCCGCGACCGCCTCCGCCGTCGCGTCGAGGACTCGCTGCAGCAGCGAAGACGTCGCGAACGGTCTCGCTGCGTCGTGAACGACCACCGTGCGCGCCCCGACGGCAGCCTCGATGCCGTTCAGCGAACTGAGCGCCCTCGTCTCGCCGCCGAGAACGACTGTTGCGCCTATGGACTCAGCCTCGGTACGGATTGCCTCTTCGTCGGTGACGACGACGATGTGGCGGACGGTGGGCGAGCGCGCCAGGAGATCGAACGATCGCCTCCAGACGGGTCTGCCGTCCGGTAGCGGCACGAGAAGCTTGCTCTTCCACGGGAAGGCATCCGGGCAACTTTCGGCGAAGCGGCGCGACTCGCCTGCTGCGAGGAGGATGGCAGCCGTCATTCGCCCTTCTCGCCCACGAGCACCTCTTCGAGTGTTGCGAAGATCATGCGCCCGGCGGCGGATTGGTGGATTTGGGACACTTTGGCGCGCACGTTGGTGCCGACCAGTTCGGCCGCCTGCTCGATGACGATCATGGTGCCGTCTTCAAGGAAGCCGACGCCCTGGCCGTGTTGACTGCCGGTGCGCTCGACTAGAACATCGAGGGTGTCCCCGGGCAGGAACACCGGTCGGAGCGCGAGGGCGAGCTCGTTGACGTTCAGGACCTCGACTCCATGCACTTGAGCGACCTTGTTGAGGTTGAAGTCGTTCGTTACGAGCTTGGCTCCGAGTGCCCGCGCCAGGCCGACCAGCCGCTCGTCCACCGAGCCGTCCTGCTGTGCGTAGTGGTCGAAAGTTCCGATTTCGACCTCGTGGTCGGCGCGGAGGATCTTGAGCATGTCGAGGCCCCTTCGTCCGCGCTGGCGCTTGTTGGGGTCTGCGCTGTCGGCGACGAGTTGCAGTTCGGCGATCACGAATTGGGGGATGTAGATTCTGCCGTCGAGGAAGCCGGCGCGGACGACATCGCCGATTCGGCCGTCAATGATGACGTTGGTGTCGAAGACCTTGATGTTCCCGCGCGTGCCCGTTCGACTGTTCCAGGGCAGGACCTCTTGCATGCCTCGCAGCATCGCCGTGCTGATCCCGATGAGGAGGAACATGGCGAGAAAGCTCACGCTGAGATAGACCGGGCCAAACGCAAAGAAGAGCATATGGAACGGTATGCTAACCGCGACGCCGACGAGAACGCCGACCAGAATCGTGACCTTGTCGCCGGGGGTCATCGTTTCCCAACGGGAGAGCACCCGACTCGCCGAAGTGACGAGCCAGAGGGCGATTAACGCCGTAATTACACCTCCGAATATGAACGTCGCCACCCTCGGTACGGGCCCGTAGAACGTTTCCGCCTGTTCGCCCGTAACTTCCAGGTACAGACGGGCCATGCCGTGCGGCAGCAGCGAAGCGGCGACCCATCCGCCCCCCGCGCCAGCCAGGAGAAGCGTCACCACCGGAACAAAGTTGCGTTGCGACATGTCTTTGCGAAGCCTTTCTCCTGGGATTTGGACGGGCGAAACGGTGCATGGTGGCAGTCGTCCATCCCGAAACGCACTCCAGAATCCGCAGGCTCGGCCTATATCCTACCTCAGGGGTGCGGCTTGACAGAACGGTGCCGGCGTCGGTACTCTGACGCGCCTTCCCCTGTCCCTCGAACCCCGCATGGCTACCAAGACAGAGAAACTCGTCATCGTTGAGTCTCCGGCAAAGGCCAAGACCATCAGCCGATTCCTCGGGCCTGAATACCGGGTCGAGGCGTCGGTCGGTCACGTGCGCGACCTGCCGGAGAACGCATCGGAGGTGCCGGCGGAGATCAAGGACAAGCCGTGGGGCAACCTCGCCGTTGACGTGGAGAACGACTTCACGCCCTACTACGTCATCCCCTCCTCGAAGAAGCAGCACGTCGCGCGGCTCCGCAAGGCGCTGAAGGAGTCGGATGAACTGCTCCTTGCAACGGACGAGGATCGCGAAGGCGAGAGCATCAGTTGGCACGTGCTCCAGGTCCTGAACCCGAAGAAGGGCGTGCCGGTGCGGCGAATCGTGTTCCACGAGGTAACGAGAGAGGCGATTCAAGAGGCGTTGCAGAACCCCAGGGACGTGGATGAGTCGTTGGTGCGGGCGCAGGAGACTCGACGCATCCTCGACCGTCTGTACGGCTACTCGCTCTCGCCGCTCTTGTGGAAGAAGGTGCGACGGAACCTGAGCGCCGGTCGCGTGCAAAGCGTCGCGGTGCGCCTGCTCGTGGAGAGAGAGCAGGAGCGCATGCGCTTCAAGAGCGCCGAGTACTGGGACATCGAGGCGAAACTCGCCACAAACGGCGACTCCTTCGAGGCACGCCTCGTGAAGGTGGACGACCTCAATGTCGCTACGGGCAAGAACTTCGACCCCAACACCGGCGAACTCAAGGATGCATCGCAGGACGTGCTATGGTTGCGCGAAGCGGAAGCCACCCGCCTCGCCGAAGCATCCGCTGGGGCGAGGCCCTGGACAGTAACCAGCCTCGTCACCAAGCCTGGCACGGAGTCTCCTGCGCCGCCGTTCATCACCTCGACGCTGCAGCAGGAGGCGAACCGGCGCCTGAGGTTCACGGCGCGGCACACGATGAGCATTGCTCAGCAACTTTACGAGGGCGTGGACCTCGATGGCGAGCGCGTGGGCCTCATCACGTACATGAGAACCGACAGCGTTGCCCTTGCGGAGCGGGCGGTCAAGGAGATTCGAAGCGCCATCGAGAAGGAGTTCGGCAAGGAGTACCTGCCCGACAATCCGCGCCGCTACAAAACCAAGACGCGAAACGCCCAGGAGGCTCACGAGGCAATCCGACCGACCGACATGAAGCGGAAGCCCGCGGACATCGCACGGTTCCTCACCAAAGACCAGGCTGCGCTGTATGAACTCATCTACAAGCGGACACTCGCGTGCCAGATGGCGAACGCGCGGGTCGAACGCAACCGAGTGCGCGTGGAAGTGACGGCGGAAGCGGGCGAGCGGCTGCAGTTTGCTGCTTCCGGCAAGACGATCCTGTTCCCCGGGTTCCTGAAGGCATACGGCTACGACGAGGACTCGCCCGGCAAGGGAAAGGAGACCCGGATTCCCAGCCTGGAAGAGGGGCAGGAGGTGGAGCCTCTCGAAGTGAAACCGCTGGAGCACAAAACCGAGCCACCCGCCCGATATACAGAGGCGAGCCTGGTGAAGAAACTGGAGGAGGAGGGAATCGGGCGGCCGAGCACCTACGCCACCATCATCTCGACGCTCCTCGACCGGGACTACGCCTTCAAGCGCGAGAACGAATTGGTGCCGACGTTTACCGCCATGTGCGTCAACGACGTGATGCTGCGCTATTTCCCCACGCTCGTGGACCTGAAGTTCACCGCCCGGATGGAAGACGACCTTGACGACATCGCGCGTGGCGACAAGCAGATGGTTGCGGAGTTGAGGGAGTTCTACTACGGCACGGACGCTGAGCCGGGCTTGGAGCCTCGGCTGCGAGAGAAGACCCCGCTCGTCGAGCCACCAATGATTCCGATCGGCCCCGACCCGAGCACGGGCGCGGTCATCTACGCACGCGTGGGCAAGTACGGCGAGTACCTCTCTCGTGGCGACGGCGAAGAAGCGACGCGCGTTACCATTCCGCCTGCCACCGCGCCCGCCGACCTGACGCCCGACCGCGCCGCCGCGCTGCTCGACGGGAAGGAAGTGCCGATTACGACAGACCCGGAGTCTGGCCGCCCGGTGTTCCTCAAGACGGGGCGCTACGGCGCCTACCTCGAGGTTCAAGCGGCGGAGGACGACGAAGGCAAGCCGAAGCGCGCGTCGGTGCCGAAGAACATCAAGCCGGAGAACCTGGACGAGGAGACGGCGCGCAAGCTGCTGGCCCTTCCGCGAGCCGTAGGGGAGCACCCCGAGAGCGGCGAGCCGGTTACGGCGAACGTGGGTCCCTACGGCCCGTATGTTCAGCACCAGCGGGAGTTTCGGTCCCTTCCGTCTTTCGACGCGCTGTTCACTGTTACCCTCGAGCAGGCGCTCGACCTGCTCGCCCAGCCGAAGCAGGCGCGCCGAAGGCAAACCGCCGAGGCTCTTAGGGAACTGGGCGAGGCGGAAGGCTGCGCCGGGCCGATCAGGGTGATGAGCGGGCGGTACGGGCCGTACGTAACGGACGGCAAGACCAACGCCACGCTGCCCAAGGAGGTCAGCCCCGAGGAGGTAACCCTGGAGCAGGCGGCGGAGCTCATTCGGAACAAGGCGGCGACCAAGCCCACCCGCCGCCGCAGGCGCGCCTGACGGCGCCGCGCTTGGGTAGCCTGCGCCCTGAGGTTAGATGAAAATGAGAATCACCAGGATCGTGACTGTGTGTTCGTTGGTTTGCTGACTGTCTCCGAACTAACCATGAGAGAGTTCATCAAAGTCCTGCTAGTCGGTATTGCCGCGCTCCCCGCGGCGCTCGCTTTCGGCCAGACAGACGTGCCTAGCTGAACCGGCTGACCCGGCGAGGGTCAGCTGCTCGGTTCGAGCACGCTCAGCAAGAAGTGGGTCATCGCGTACCGCTACGCGGACTTGGAGCAGAAGCGGCCGCGCTCGCGGCTGACGGTTGACTTCAACGTCAACTCGTCGCTGATGCTGGGGTTAGAGTACAACTCCCAAGTGGGCGAGGTCGCGTTCAGGGGCACCTGCGTCGCCGTGCAGGAAACCGAGAGAACGCCGCAGGTGCACTTCGGCACGTCTTCGGATCGCATCGGTACGCCGGAGGGCTACCAGCAGTACTCGGTGACGTTCGCCAAGGCGATTCCGGGCGCGCCGATCTCCCCTTACGTCTCCGTTACCTACTCGGAGTTCGATGAGCAACTCGTCTTCCCGTTCGGCTTGAACTATCAACTCGACGAGAACTGGAGCCTCCTCGGCATGCACGACGGCAGGAAGTCGCACGTGATGCTCAACTATGGCGCGGAGGAGTACTACGTGCAGCTTGGGTGGATTTGGTTCGAGCGCGCGAGCGTAACGGTCGGCTTCGGGTTTTAGGCGGTCGCCCGGCTGAAGCATAATCAGCGCCAGATGGTTTCCCGCGAGCGGCGCTTAATCGAAGCGGTCTACCACTCGACGCACAAACTTGCCGCGGCCACCAGCGTTGAAGAGACGCTTCACGAGGTGCTGCACCTTTGCGTCGAGGCGGTTGACGCTTCCGGCGGCACGATCTACATCCACGACCCTGTGGCGAACCGCCTCCGCTTTCGGCACGTCCTGCCCGAGGAAGTTGCCGAGAAGCTGCCGCTTCGGGACATCCCCGACGACTTCGGCATCGCGGGAGCGGTGTTCCAAAGCCGGAAGGCGATCATCGGGCCTGCGGCATCGTCGGGCGATCGTAGCGCCATCGAAGAGGCGACAGGCTTCGTGGTCGAGGAAGCGCTCACTGCGCCGCTCATGGTCGAGGGTATGGAGCCGCTCGGCGTCGTGCAACTGCTCAATCGAAGGGACGCGGATTTCGACGAGAGCGACCTGCAGGTCATCGAGACCGTGAGCGCGGTCAGCGCCCTGGCGTACATCAACTCCCTGCTCGCCGAGCAGGCGAGCCGAATGGCGAGCCTCGAGGCCATGGGCAAGGTGTCTCACGACATCGGCAACCTCGCGGCGAGCCTGCATTCCCACGTGCTGCTGCTGGCGCCCGCCATCGAGGAGATCGCCATAGGGGCGGATACCGCGGCCTACGTCAAAGAGGGGTTCGCGTCGCTTGCGGAGTCCATTGCTCGCATCGTGGGCTACAGCCGCCTCATCTCCGACCTCTCAGCGGGTCGCCCGCTTCGACCGGACCTGAAGCCTACGCGCTTCTCGGACACGGTGCGAGAGGCGGTTTCCTACCTCGAACCGGAGGCGAGGCGGCGCGGCGTTACGCTTACTGTTACCTCCGACGTCGAAGAGCCGACGCTGCTCGACTCGCTGTACGTGTTCCGCATCGCGCAGAACCTCGTAGGGAACGCGCTCAAGGCGGTGCACGAGGCAAAGGGGCTTGGCGGGCACGTCACGGTGAGGACATTCACCCGCGACTGCATGCACATCCTCGAGGTTCAGGACGACGGGCCCGGGATGCCGGAGGAGGTTAGAGAGCGAATCGTGCGCGGCATGGCGGTTTCCGGCTGGCGAAAGAGCGGCGGCTCCGGCTGGGGCACCAAAATCGTCTCCGAACTGGCTGCCGCCCTTGATGGGCGCATCGAAGTGGACTCTGAGCTTGGCAAGGGGACGACGTTCCGCGTCATGCTCCCAGTGGTGCCCGTGCCCGCGCAGCAGCAGCAGGAGGCGCGGACGTAGAATGAGGTCGGCGGCTGCACTGCTATGAAGGTTGTTCTGTACTGGACGGGATATGTCGTGTTCTGCCTGTTCGCGCTGGCGGCAGGCACCGTGACCGGCTACATCGGCTCGAATGAGTTTGCTCAAATCTTGCTTCGAGAGGCACTCACGCCCGGCTCGCAGAACCCGCTCCCCGAGGACGAGTTGTACATCCTGCTTTTGGGCGCCGACGAACAGCGGATGCCCGGCGGCAAGGTCATTGAGGGGGCGCGCGGAAGGACGGACACCATACAACTCATCCGCTGCAACTTCGCTGAGAACACCCTCGGCATGATGCAAATCCCTCGGGACACCGAGGTTGAAATCCCAGGGCACGGCAGGGGGAAGATCAACTCTGTGCATGTTTTCTACGGCCCTGAGGCGACCGCTCGGGTCGTCTCTCAACTGACGGGCATTCACCCCGACAAGGTGGTCGTCGTCAACTACGACACGATTCGGACCGTTGTGGACCTGTTGGGCGGGGTCGAGATAGACGTCCCCCGCAACATGAAGTACCGCGACAGGCGAGGGGACCTCGAGATCGACCTCAAAAAGGGGCGGCAACTGCTCGATGGCGAGCAGGTGGTCGGCTTCCTCCGCTATCGTCACGACAGCGACTTCTTCCGAGGCGAGCGCCAGCAACTGTTCCTCGATGCGCTCCGGCGTCGCGTCGCACAGAAGAAGCTCACCCTGGGCGACCTCGACCGGCTCTCGCGCCAAGTAAGCAAACTCGTTTCGGGCAACGTCAGTCATGAAGAGGTCGTCTATCTCGGACTTTGGGCGAAGTCGGTCCCCGCGGCGAACGTGAAGAGCGGGCGCCTGCCTGTCCGCGATGGGCGTTCAACGAACCTCATTCCGATTCCCGAAGAGCTGGACCAGGCGCTTGTGGAGAGCGGCATGAAAGACGCGCCCCCCGCGGCTGCGTCACCCATCGAGTCCGAATCCTCATCATGATGTGGCTCCTCTTCGCTGTCGAGGAGGAGGACCGCGACGTAGAGCGCCGCAAGAACCCGTACCTCTCGCAGAAAGGCTTCCGGTGGATGCTTCTCGGCTTCGCGCTCGCCGTCTTGGGCGCGCTCGCGTACATCAAGCTGGTTTGGCAGCCGGCTCGTTGGCCACTTCACATCAAGGGCGACCTGCGCGCGATCCACGCCGCGCTGTTCCTGTACGCCGAGCAGAACGACGATGGCCTGCCGATGGGGTACATCACGACAGCGGGAGACGTGCCCCTGGCGGACAGTCAAGGGCGCCCCGCGGTTTGGGCGAGTAACCTGGCGGACTACATCTCCTCGGTGGAGCACTTCACCAGCCCCGCCATCCCGAGGGAGTGGGGCACGCCGTTCGCGTATCGTGACCGCCAGACGGACGAGTTGAAAGGGGCGACCCTCTCGTACGGCATCCTGTCTTGGATGACCCTCCCGCCGACCCGGACGTACCTCCTTGAGGACACGCAGGTCATGGTTGCCGAGAGCATATCGAGTGGGAAGGGCGGCTCATACAACCCGCTGCCCGTGCCGGGCGGGCTGCCGGACGGGTTTCTCATCGGCTACAACGATAGCAACTTCCAGCCTACAGCCGAATCGAAGTTCGTAACCCGCCTCGCGCTGGTAGGAACCGGAGGGGAGCCGACCTCACTTCAGCCGGTGCACCCCGGCGGCGTGCTCGTCCTGTACCCAGACGGGCGGGTGCAATCCCTCCCGGCTACCGAAACGGAGATCCCAAAGGGTACACTCCGCAGCAGATGGCGGTAGTCCCGGGGACGGACGCGGCTTGGGGGGAAACGATGCTTCGCGCACTGGCTGAGGCATCGGGCAACCACATTCACCTGCCCAGAGACGGCGACCTGGCGAGGTATCGCAGGGAGTGCGCGGCTCAGGGGAGGCGCTTCCCCGATGAAATCCCCGACGGTGAGGCGGCACTCGAGATCGCGGGCAGAGGCTTCGTCGAAGGGGTTTGCCTCAACGAAGGGCCAGTGACTCGATTCCTCCAAACCGACGAGCCTGTCCTGCTGCCGCCGGGGGCAGAAGTCCGCCTTCGGACTCGGGGCGGCGCTCTTCGATGCCTCGTTCTTCGGAACGAACGCGACGCTCTGCTGCTCTCGAGAGCTCCGAACCGGTGCGAGCGTCGCCGACATCCCCGCCACGCGATTACGGGAGTCGCGGTCGTACGCATCGCGGGAACAGAGCGAGAGTGCTCGCTGCGCGACATCAGCGAGGGCGGGCTTTGCGCGGTGTCGGAGCACATCATCGAAGTCGGCGAGCCGATTGCGATGTTCTTGCGCGTTGCGGGGCTACGAGAGTTCGCCTTCGAGGCGGACGGCGTCGTTGCGAACTGCCGCGCAGACGCCTCAGGCGGCGGCTACCAGCTTGGCGTCGCATTCACCGACCTTCCGGACGACCTGCGCTCGGAACTCGCGCGAATGAACGTCCGCAGCAGCGCAAGTTGAGGCTTCCGGCGCGAGGGCTGCTGGCTGCAGGCGCGGCTGCTTGCGCCGTGCTCATTCTTCTGATCGCCGCGACGGGGTTGCTCCTCGCGCGCGAGTATGTACCGACGGTCAGCGGAGCCCATCAGAGCGCGAACGGCTTAGGGGGCGTGCTCGCCTACCTGCGCGGCTTCCAGTATTGGGGCGGGAACGTCGCGCTGCTCGTGGCTGGGCTCACCGTGTTCGGCATGTTCTGGTACGGCTGGTGGAAACACGCCCGCGCCGTCTGGCTGCTGACGCTTGGGCTGTTCGTGGCTACGTTCGTCGCGCACGTTTCCGGCAAGCCGCTGCCGCTGTCACGGCATGACGCGCGCACGATGATCGTAGAGGCGAAGACCGCCGGGCTGACTCCGGTGCTCGGCAGCGCCCTCCAGGACCGCTTGCTGACGCGCGACCGAGTTGACGACCGAGCGCTCCGAAACTGGTATGCCGCGCACCGCGTCTTCGGCGGCTTGATGGCCACCGTACTGGCTCTGGGTGTGCTCGTCGCCCTCTACCGTAGCGGCTTGCGCATGTCTGCGGTGCCGACGGGTGCGCCGGTGGTCGTCGGGTTGGTCGTGGCATTCCTGGGGGCGCCGCCGGGCGATGCTGCACAGCCGGCGGACCTTCAAGGGGGCGCAGTCTCGCCGATGTGGTACGTCATCCCACTGCACGCGCTGCCGCGGTGGAGCCAGTCGGTTTCACCAGGTTTGGGATGGGTTGGCGTCTCCGCCGTGCCGCTTGTGGTGGTTGCTCTTCTGTTCGCGTTGCCTTGGCTGAGTCGCTATCGGTGGAGCCTGGCTGCCGCTCGCGGCGTCGCCCTGGTTGGCTCCCTCGCGGTCGTTGCAGCGTACGCTCAGTTCGGCGGCACGATGCAAAGCCCGCTGACACGCGCGGTGCATGAGATGCCCGCGGGCGGCACGGAGACGCCGGAGGAAGGGGTCAATCGCGCGCTGGCCGAACGCGGCGCGAGGGTGTTCGACCGCGAGAACTGCCGCTCGTGTCACGCCCTCGACGGCGAGGGGGCGCGCGGTCCAGGCCCGGCGCTCGATGGAGTGGGGAAACGACGCCCGCACCGCCGGCAGCTGATGGAGTTCCTTCGCGACCCAGGCTCGCAGGGAGCGACGCTGATGCCGTCGTACGACTCGCTCGCGGAGGAGGAATTGGCGGCGTTGGCGGAGTTTCTTCGGGCGCAGACGGGCTGAGCTCGGCGCCATTTTTCGAGACTCGAAAACGGCGGAATCGTCAGCGGCATTCAGCCCGTCCGTACTATTGCCCACAGACTGGAGCGCCCGGTCGTCCGACCGCAGGCGGGGCTCCGCTGTGCCAAACTAAGGATCTGATACGAAAAATGGCGGTTGACTTCGTACATCTGCACAACCACAGCGAATACAGTTTGCTCGACGGCGCGCAGCGCATCGAGGCGATGGTGCAGAAGGCGAAGGAAAACGGAATGACCGCCCTCGCGCTAACCGACCACGGCGTCATGTACGGCGCGATGGAGTTCTACTTCGCCTGTCGTAGCCACGGCATCAAGCCAATCCTCGGTATGGAGGCGTACGTTGCGCGGAATGCGTCGCAAATCCAGCGTGGCGACTTGTATCACCTCTTGCTGATTGCGGAAACGCGCGAGGGCTACCAGAACCTGTGTCGCCTCGCCACCGCATCGGCGATGAACCAAGCCATGGGCAGGCCTGTTCTGGACAAGCAGGTTCTCGCCGAGAACGCGCGCGGCCTAATCTCGACCACGACCTGCCTCTCCGGCGAGGTCTGCCGATCCCTCGAGCACGGAGATTATCAGGGCGCCCTGAACACGGCAGCCGAGTATCGCGAGATCTTCGGGAGGGACAACTACTTTGTCGAACTGCAGGATCACGGCTTGAACCTGCAGAGGCGAGTGAACCAAGACCTCCTACGCATCGCAGATGAGTTGGGCTTGGCGCTCATCTGCACAAACGACACCCACTACCTCGACCAGCAAGACGCGCAAGCGCACGATGTGCTGCTTTGCATTCAGACCGGCAAGCGCGTGGCGGATGAAGACCGCCTCAAGTTCGACACTGAAGAGTTCTATCTCAAGACGCCGGACGAGATGGCGGCGCTGTTCGCCGACGTGCCTGAGGCGGTAACGAATACTGCGCACCTCGCCAAGAGGATCGAGTTCGACCTCGACCTCAACTCGGTCGAATTGCCCGACCCAGAGACACCTGACGGAGTTTCGGCAGACGAGTTCCTTCGCCACTTGGCTCACGAGGGCCTGAAAGAGCGTCTCGGCAGCCCATCGGATGAGCACGTGCAGCGGCTCGAATACGAACTCGGCGTAATCGCCCAGACCGGATTCGCGAAGTACTTCCTGGTCGTTCGCGAGTTCGCTCAGTTTGCTCGCAAGGAGCGAATTCGATTCGGTCCCCGTGGGTCGGCTGCCGGCTCTCTGGTGAGTTACGCCATAGGGATCACGGACATTGACCCGGTTACGTGGGGGTTGACGTTCGAGCGCTTCCTCAATCCGGAGCGCATCGCGATGCCGGACATTGACATGGACTTTGAGGACACGCGCCGTGACGAAGTGATCCGCTTCGCGAAAGAACGGTTCGGCGAGGACCATGTCGCCCAAATCATCACGTTCGGGACGATGGGCGCGAAGCAATCGTTGCGAGACGCCGCGCGCGCGCTTGGAATGCGGCAGGAAATCGCCCACCGCCTCTGTCGGCTCATCTCACAGATGCCGGGCACGACGATCCAGGCGACGCTTGAAGAGGTCGAGCAGTTTAGAAACGAATACAAGTCGGATGACGAAGCGCGCAAGCTGATTGACACCGCGAAGAGCATTGAAGGGATCTCCAGACACGCCGGCGTCCACGCAGCCGGCATCGTCATCAGCAAGGAACCGATCGCCGAGCTTGTGCCCATCGCACGTGGGACGGACGGGCAGCCGCTGACGCAGTATCCGATGGAGATTCTCGAGCAGATCGGACTGCTCAAGATGGACATCCTGGGCCTGGCGAACCTCTCGGTCGTCTCGCAGTGCCTGGAGACCATCGAACGAAACGGTAAGGGTCGTCTCGAAATCGAAAACATCCCGCTCGCCGACCGGAAGACGTTCGAGATGCTCGCGCGCGGCGAGACTGCGGGCGTATTCCAGCTGGAAAGCCCGGGCATGACCCGTTGCGCGCAGCAACTGAAGCCGGACAACCTGAACGAAGTCGCCGCGATGGTAGCGCTCTTCCGCCCAGGCCCGATGGAGCACATCCCGCGCTACATCGACGGCAAGTTCGGGCGCGTAAAGCCAAAGTACCCCGACCCTCGGATGGAGCCGATCCTCGAGGAGACGTACGGGGTCATCGTCTACCAGGATCAAGTGCTGCAGCTTGTCCGCGCTCTCGCAGGGTTCACCCTCGGAGAGGCCGACGTGCTCCGGAAGGCGATGGGCAAGAAGAAGAAGGAGCTGCTCGAAGAGTCGGAAGCCAAGTTCCTCGCCGGCGCCACCGCAAACGGCATGAGTGAGAAGGACGCGCGAAAAGTGTTCGAACTTCTCCGCCCCTTCGCAGGCTACGCATTCAACAAGGCGCATGCGGTTTGCTACGGCTTGCTCGCCTACCAAACCGCGTACCTGAAGGCGAACTATCCTGTTGAATACATGGCGGCGATTCTCTCCGCCTACCAGGATCGGTCGGACAAGGTCGTCGGATACATCAACGAGTGCAGGCGAATGGGGATTGAGGTCATGCCGCCGGACATCAACCGCTCTTCCCTTGCCTTCACCGTGGACGAATCGAACGGCAAGCCGTGCATACGGTTCGGGCTCGGCGCCACGAAGGGCTTGGGAGAGGCGGCGATTCACAACATCCTAACGGCGCGGGAAGAAGGTGGCGGGTTTCAGCACCTCTTCGAGTTCGCCGAGCGCGTGCGCGCTTGTGGCGGGTTGAACAAGACCGCGCTCGAGGCGCTCGTGAAGGCGGGAGCGCTCGACACGCTACACGACAGCCGCGCCGCGATGCTCGATAAGGTTGATGGTGCGATCTCACACGCCGAGCGCGTCGAGCGAGACAAAGCCTCCGGCCAGGAATCGCTGTTCGGCGAACCCTCTTCGTCCGGCGCAAGCGAGTATCCAGACATCAAATCCGACCGCGAGTTGACCCGCGCAGAGATCCGCCAGATGGAGCGGGAGGTGTTGGGCTTGTGCCTCAGCGACCACCCATTGCGAGGGATGGAGGAGGAGGTGCGCCGTCGCGCATCACACCAGGCGATTGCACTCGAAGAGGTGCGAGACGACGAGGCGGTTACGCTGGTCGGAGTCATCGCCGGCAGGCGCGACATCACGACACGCGCCGGCTCGCCGATGGCGATGCTGACGCTTGAAGACCTCAGCGGACAAGCGACGATCGTTGTCTTCGAGAGAGTGCTCAACGAAGCCGGATCGGCAGTATCGGAGGACACCGTCGTCGTCGTCAAGGGAAAGGTGCGCCACCGAGAGAACGGAGGGGAGGCGCGGGCGGAGGTCATTGCACAAGAGATTCAACCTCTCGCGCCGGCTGAGCAGCCGCGCCTCGCCGAGTCGCCGGGGCCTGGCTGCCTTCACATCGCGATTCACCGCGCATCACGGGAGCAACTGGAGCTCGCGCTGGACCTAATCAGCAGCCATCCAGGGCCGTACCCGGTGCACGTCGCGGTAGGCGCGAACGGTTCGCCGCGACGCTTCCGCCTGGAGCAACGTGTCGCGGACGGCGAGTGGCTGCGCGACCTTCGAAGGGCATTCGACCTCGGCTTCGTTAGACTGGAGCGGTCGGGTCAGGGCTCCTGGGTAGAATCGGCTTAGAATTCGGCCGCCGCCTCTCCTTAGGCGGCCAGGAGCCGAGAGCGTAAGGAGAGTCCGTTTGAGCACAACCGAGAAACAGAAGCCTCAATCCCGTTCCGCGTCCACTTCCAACGACAAACCGCGCAAGGCGGACTTGGCGCAATCTGTAGAGGATTTGCGCTGGATGTTGCGCATTCGAGAGTTCGAAGACCAGTCCATGAAGGCATTCCGTAATGGCCTCGCGGGCGGCTACTTGCACGTGTACACCGGGATGGAGGCGGTCGCAATCGGGTGGCTTGGGGAGAAGCGCTCCGACGACCCCGTCATCGCTGCGTACCGCGACCACGCTTATCCTCTCCTGCTCGGATGCTCGCCCTATGAAGTGATGTGCGAGATCATGGGACGCCGCCCGGGCACCAGCAAGGGCAAGGGCGGCTCGATGCACATCTACTGCTTGGAGCACGGCTTCTACGGCGGCTGGGGGATTGTCGGCGGCCATGTGGCGATGGGCGCGGGATTGGCGTTCGCCATCAAGTACCGCGAGGAGGATCGCGTCGCGCTGTGCTTCTATGGCGACGGAGCCGCGAACGCGGGCATCGTTTATGAGACGATGAACATGGCGTCCCTTTGGGATCTGCCTGTGGTTTTTATCATTGAGAACAACCAGGTGGCGATGGGCACGCGCCTCGAATATCACGCCGCCGAGACCGAGTTGCACAAGCGTGCTGTCGGGTTCGGCATAGAACACGAGCGGATGGACGGCATGGACGTGCTGCAGGTGCGCAACGATGCGCGGAGGATCATTGACTACGCGCGAACCAACCAGCGGCCCTACCTTGTTGAGGTGATGACCTATCGCTTCGCGGGACACGGCGCCGCCGACCACGACCAGAGCCTTTACCGCACCAAAGAGGAAGTGGAACAAGCGAAGAAGCGCGACCCAGTCGAGTTGCTCTCCGACTACCTCATCGAGCACGGAGCCATCACGGAGAAAGAGATCGAAGCGATGCGAAAGGAGGCTGCGGAAGAGATGGCGGAGGTGTATCGCGAGGCAGCCGACGCTCCGAAGCCGGAGCCGGGCGAAGTTTATGACGATGTGTACAGCGACATGCAACCGGAGGAAGGACACTGATGGCTGAGCTCGCCTATCGCGACGCCCTTCGCCGCGCCCTCATCGAAGAGATGGAGCGGGATGAGAACGTGTTCCTCATCGGCGAGGACATCGGCCGCTACCAGGGCACGTTCCGCGTGACTGCGGGCCTCTATGAGAAGTACGGCGCGAAGCGAGTGATTGACACTCCGATCACCGAGCCGGGCATCGTGGGGATCTCAACGGGCGCGGCGCTGATGGGCCTCCGCCCGGTGGTGGAGATGATGACGATGTCGTTCAGCATCCTCGCCCTCGACCAGATCATCAACCACACCGCTAAGGTGCGGTACATGAGCGGCGGGCAGTACACGGTGCCGATCGTCATCCGCGGCCCGGGCGGGGCGGCGAATCAACTCTCGGCGCAGCACAGCCACAGCATGGAGGGGTGGTATGCGCACGTGCCCGGCCTCAAGGTCGTCGCTCCGAGTACCCCATCGGACGCGTACGGCATGCTGAAGACGGCGATTCGCGACGACAACCCGGTCATCTTCACCGAAAGCCCCGGGCTTTACGGCCTCAAAGAGGAAGTGAAGGACGACGAATTCACGGTGCCGTTCGGCGAGGCGGTTGTTCGCCAAGAAGGGACGGACATTTCGCTCATCGGCTATTCGCGAATGGCTCGCGTATGCCAAGAGGCTGCCGAAGTCCTCGAGAAGGAGGACGGCGTAAAGGCGGAGGTTGTTGACGTGCGGTCGCTTCTTCCGCTCGACACGGAAACGCTCTTCTCTTCGGTTCGAAAGACCCACCGCGCGGTGGTCGTGTACGAGGATTGGCGCAGCGGCGGGTTCGGCGCCGAGATCTGCCAGAGGATTCAGGAGAGTTGCTTCGACTCTCTGGACGCTCCTATCGGGCGCATCGGCGGGTTGAACGTTCCGATGCCGTACGCGCGGAACCTGGAGTTGCTCTGCATACCGAACGCGGAGGATGTGGTGAAGAGAGCGCGTGAGACATTAGAGGGAAACCTCTGACCTTTGCCGGCGAGAAAAGCCTCAAGAGGCGGTAGAGAGATACCGACAATCACCTTGAGTCTCCCGGCGAATCGTCGGGAAATCCAATAACCTAGGGAGGTTCAATTTGGCTAACTGGAACTACCCGAAGTCGGACAAGGCGTTCGATTCGTGGTTCAATTCGTTCAACTCCACCTTCAACAAGTACTGGAAGTCCTATGGCTGGACTGCCACTCAGAAGAAGTCGTGGAACAACACATGGAAGAACTGGCACAGCTGGTACAGCAAGTGGTGGAAAGCCCACCAGGCTGAGCAGCAGGCGATGAAGAAGATGCACTACTATCGCCAGATCGCTGAGAAGCGGTTCAACGAGTGGTGGCCGAAGTTCTATCGGAATTCCCACAACGCGGGCCAGTTCTCGAAGTTCGGTGTGCCGAAGTGGAACGGAAGCACGTCGTCCCGTTCTCGCTCGTCCTCTCGCTCGCGCAATCACAGCGGGCGACGCGCGGCGTAGCGGAATCGAACGCCAAAGTATCGAGCGCCCCTTCTGTCGAAGGGGCGCTCGTTCGTTTCTTAGTGTCAGCTGCGCGCCGTTAGGGCACGACCGTCCACATGACTTGGTCCGTGCGTCCTGTCCAGTTGGACACGCTGACGTTAAGGTCAACGAACACAATCCGAGCCTTCACCTCGCGATTGCTCGATCGGATAAACCGACCGACGTTGGATGCGATCGTGACGGTGGTGGATTGGTCGTTGGTCGTCGAGTTGCGCGTATCAACGGTTTCCCAGTCGTTGCTCTGATAGTTGAACAACTGGAGCACTTGACGCACCGGGTTGTGGGACACGCCGCCGTCGAACGTCAGCTTCAGCTGCGAGGGGGCGCCCAGCGGCGAATGGCTCACGAACTGAACGCCGACCCACGGGTCGCCGATCGCAGTCGGGCGCCGATTCTCTACGACGATGGCTTCGCTATCGTTGTGGTGGCTTCCGACCAGCCCACCCGTCTTGAAGACGCCATGCTCAACCGCATATGCCTTCGGGAAGAAGGTCTGAGGTTGACTCTGCGCCATCTGTACGGCGTTGAACGCATCAAGGAAGCCCATGCCATAGTCGTTGTCGAACCCGGCCGCCCCGCGGTCAACCGCGGCTCGCATCACGATGTCCTTGATCTGCTCGGGGGTCAGGTTGGGGTTCGCCTCGATCATGAGCGCGACTGCACCTGAAACGTGGGGCGTCGCCATGGAAGTTCCGCTCAGTGTTCGGTAGCCGGAGCAGAAGCTGTGGGACACGGTGTCCGAACCTGGCGCAGAGACCGTCGGCTTGATCTTGCCTGGCACATACGGCCAGTCGTTGTAGCCTGTGACGGATTGCCACGTAACAGGGCCGCGACTCGAGAAGGAAGCCAGGTTCATGTTGCAGTCGGTCGCGCCGACCGTAACAATCTCCGGCACGTCGCCCGGCGTCCGAACTGCGTCGAACGGGCGGCAGCAGGTGCCCTCGTTGCCCGCAGCGATGATGCCCTGCGTGCCGAGCGCGATGCCGTTACGAGCGATGTTCCGCCACGTCGGTCGGTCGGGGTTGCGGCTGTGTGGCCAGCCGAGGCTCATGCTGTAGGCGTGGGCGTTCATGTTCGCCGCGTACTGCATCGCTTGCCAGACGTCCATTTCGTCCGAGAAGGTGACACCCACCTTGAGGATCATGGCTGCTCCGTCGGGAGCCATGCCGCACTGCGTTCCCTGGGTGCCGTCCCCAACAACGCTGCCGGCGACGTGGCTGCCGTGGCCATTGGTGTCGTTCGGGTTGTTGTTGTTTGCGTCGAAGTTCCAACCGTTGATGTCGTCAACGAATCCGTTGCCGTCATCGTCTACGCCGTTGCCTGGGACTTCGCCCGGGTTGCGCCACAGCTGATTCACGAGGTCAGGATGTGACAGGCATGCCCCGGTGTCTATGACGGCTATGACGGCTCCGCGACCGGTAATGCCCTGATTCCAGACTTGCGGCGCGCGCATGGCGTTCACGCCGCACTCGATCGCTGACATGATGTTGCCTGCCTCTGCGGGCAGGGTGTCCGGCAGGTCAAAGACCGGAACCTTCGGGTTGTAGTTGACGTAGGACACGTCCGCCCGCTCGGCGAGCGTGCGGATCACCTCGGGCGTGGCATCCACGCCGATCGCGCTCACGATCCAAAGCGTCCGAAGACGAGAGGCGTTTCCCGCATCCACCTGCGCCTCAAGATACGCCAGAACTTCGCGCTGATTGTCCTCAGCAAACGGCTTGAGCAGGTCTTTCACCGCCTGGTAGCGGGCGAGGCGCGTTGGCTGCGCCTGAGCCTCCGCAATCTGCTCGTAGGGGACCTGGTCCCTCATGATAATCGTCACGGGGATGTGGTCGGACGGTCCCGCCCCAGCCAGCACCCGCGGAAGGTCACCGCGGAGCTTGCCACCCAAGTCCCCCTGCCCCGAGCCTCCGACTAGCAGGCTCGACGCGAGCGCGCCGGCAATCGGCGCGACAAACAACAAACGGATCGGTAAGTTCATCACATTCCTCCTTTGAGAATGAGCCCCGACGGCGACGCTCCTGCTCCGCCGCAGCCGAGGTTCATCCTTTAGTGTACACGATTTGACAGCGAGATGCGTACCGGATTTGTTTCACTTTGATGGCTCGCGACCGCGAGCGAGGTCGGAACTCTTATAAAGCATCGGGTAAAACGACCAGGTCGCCGCAAGTTCTCGTTGATCTGAGAAGTGAGGCGACTCCGCGTCCTCACTCACGCCGGGCGGAGCGACAAACCGCCCACGCGGCGAGTCCCACAGCTCAACGACCTGAATGTACGTCCCCCGCTCGTTATACAACACCGGCTTCATGCCGCTGAAGTTGATCTTCGGGGCGGAATACCGCCAAAGCGTAACATCCTCGCCGCGGCTGCCAACGAGGCGGGCGACCGCCTTCTCGAACGAAGCCCAAACCACTTCGCTCCGCGTCCTGCCGTCGAGGTAGTCCACTTGGGTCACGCCGCGCAACGCGTTCCAAAGAAGCGTCGGCTGCAGGACTGTGTGGAACAGGTCCGGCGCAAGGAAGTTGCCCAACTTGGAAAGGAACAACTCCTCGCGAAGAGCGATGATCCATGCATCGTACACGACCGGTGCGACGGAGCCGTCGAAGTAGTCGCCGGTCCACGCTCGAAGGTAGTCGAGTGCGCGCCCCGCTGCGCCGGTTGCAGTTCCCGCCCCTTCCGAAACGAGCAGGTCGGACAGAAAGTAGGCGTGCTCCATTCGCTCGGTGGCGATCTTGCGCGCAAATCTCTCGAGGTCCTGCGGCGTCACCTTGTCCACCTTCTCCATCGCCCGGACGAGCGTCTCATTCCGGAAGATGCGTCCCCACGCAGGCGTGTCGAGGTTCGGCCACCACGACACCGGCTTGTTGTTCCAATTGACGATCCAGCCCTGCGAGGGGTTGATGACATAGGGCATCCGTTCGGGCGGCACGATACCGACCCAATCGTGCTCGGCGTCCATCGGCGCGGGGAGTCGCGGGTCAACGGCAGCGGTACGGATCGGAACCCGACCGCAGAAGAACCAGCCAATGTCCCCCTGCGTAGTTGCCGCAAACAGGTTGAAGTTGGCATTGAACGTAAGCGCAACACGGCGAACATCCCCGATGTCCTTGGCTGCGGGCAGACGCGCCATGCCGGCCAGGCCCTCGATCTCCTTCATCCAGAGCGGAGACTTGCGCACGTACGCCACGCCGGTGCTGACGCTCTTGAGGATGACCGGCCCGAAGTGGGTCATCTCTCGTGACGCGGTTGCAGATTCGCCACCCTTCACGGCGAGAGTCCACTCCACCTTCTCAAACGCTCGCCAACCGCCTTCGTGCGCGTACTCGTTCGGGTCGTCCGGGTTCAGGCGCACGAAGAACACATCGTCGGTGTCGGCGACGCCACTCGTTAAGCCCCACGCGACAGTCGGCGAGTGGCCGATGAGGACGCCGGGGATCCCCGGCACATCCATCCCCACGGCGACGTACTGCGGGCAGGAGATGCTTATCTGGTGCGCGATGCTCGGCGTGCTGAAACCCATTTGCGGGGCGGAGAGCAGCAGCGGCACGCCGAGGGCGCTCTTCGACTTCGACACGACGATCGCGTAACTTCCCCACTTGTGTGGAACACCAAGTTGCGCGGCGATCTCCCGCATCTCGGACTGCTCCTCGATGCGAATCGCGGGGAGCAATTCCAGCAAGTTGACCTTCGGCAGCAGCTTGAGGTGGGCGTCGGTCGTCTCCGGGCGCAGCGGCGCGAACGGCGAGCGCCCCTGATGCGGGTCGTCGGCATCGTTGACGGTACAGATCGCCGCTCTGTCGTTCTGCCATGCGAGGTCGTCCATAGCCTTGCGGGCATCCAAACCCGGGCGCGATTGGAGGTAGGTGTACAGCGCGAGGTTGCGCAACTCTCCTGCGCCGAAGCGCCCGAACCTGCGGACGAGTTGGACCCCGATGGCGAGCGAATCGGTCGGCGTCCAATCACGCGGTCGCTCCCCACCGTACTGCTTCGGAAGTTTGCCTGACTCCGCTGCCTCCGCGATCCAGCGGTTCACGCCGCGCGCGTACGCTTCGGTGATGGCTCGCGCGTCTTGCGGGAGCGCAGCGAACATTCGGTCGTACTCCTCGTCGGTGTAGCCGAAACGTAGCGCGTCCCGGTCGCTGGCGATTCCCGGTCTACCGATGAGTTCGCTCAGTTGGCCTCGGGCGGACCGGCGGCTGAGGTCCATCTGGTAGAGGCGGTCTTGAGCAACCGCATACCCCGCCCCTTCGAACGCCGCCTCGAGCGATTCAGCGAACACGTGCGGCTCTCCGTAGGGGCCTCGGAAGATTTGGAAGTCCGCCTGCTGGGTTGGAAAGAGACTCATCAGGACCGCGACGGCTATCGGTGTCACGACGCGACCTTATACCCTCCCCTGGCAGCGACTCGTAGCCTGCGATTCAGACCGCGAACTTCCAGGAGCCGGGCCCTTCCGACTGGGGTTGGCGTTCAGGGCAGCCGGTTTCGCCCGCCGCCCAGCGCCTTCTTGCCGAACACCTGGTAGAGAACGTACACCACGCCCGCGAGGACCGCCAACGGGATCACAAGCCCCAGCAGGGTTTTCACTACCGCCACCAGCACCGAGATCGCAACGATGACCAACAGAATGCCGACGCCGAACCTGAACAGGTCGCTCACTTCTTCACTCCTTGGACGCAGACCGATCCTGCGCTCCTACTATCAGAACGGGCGGAGGCTCCATACGGTTGCGAAGTGGGACGAACGACCTACCCTCGCCTGAGCAGGGCGCGGGCGTTGCGCCGAATCCCCTCCGCCCCCGCCCGCATCAGCGCGGTGCCGGCGTAGAGGGCAAGGAACTCCTGCTCAGAGAGCGCGGTTAGGGCCGCCAGGTCGGGCTGGGCGATGGCGGGGCGGGGGTTGAAGTCGGGCTCGGCGGTCGGCGTTGCGCGCTCGGGCTGGCTCGCGCGCCGGTGGTTAAACGGGCAGACCTCCTGGCACACGTCGCAGCCGAACAGCCAGCCGTTCAGCCTCCGTTCCTGTTCGGCCGTGAACGCGCCGCGGTGCTCGATGGTCAGATAACTGATGCACCGGCGCGAGTCCAGCCATGCGACGGGCGAATCATCGCGCAGCACGAGGGCGCCTGTGGGGCAAGCATCGATGCACGCGCGGCAGGTGCCGCACCCTCCCACCGCGGGCTGGTCGGGCGTCAGGGCGACGTCGGTGAGCAGCAAGCCGATGAAGAACCAACTGCCGCGCTTTGAGTTGATGAGGCACGTGTTCTTGCCAAACCACCCAATGCCCGCCATCTGCGCGTAATCGCGCTCGAGGATTGGGGCGGAGTCGACGCAGATGCGCGTCCTCGCCTTCGGCGCGAGCTCGAGAAGAGACGCGGCAAGTCGCCGCAGGTCTCTCCGAAGCACCTTGTGATAGTCACGCCCCAAGGCGTATCGAGCGACGCGAGCCTCGGCGTCGGGTGGGAGCGGCTGGTTGTAGTTCTTCGCGACAGCAATAACCGAGCGGGCGCCCGGAAGCAACGCCTCGGCCGAGCGGCGCAAGGCCGCTTGCCTCGCGAGGTAGCCCATCCCCGCGTGCATGCCGTTCTGCAACCACTCGAGGTACGCATCGTAGTGCGGCGCCGGGGCGGCCTGCGCGATGCCGCAAAGGTCGAAACCTACCTCGCGCGCCCGCTGTTTGAGCCGCTCTTCGATTGAATGGAACACGTTGCCTTCGCCTTTATGATGTCCCGTCGGGGACTCGTCGCGGCGGCGGTGGTCTCCGTGTTCGCAATCAGCTTGGCGGAGCGCGGCTACCCGGGCGCAGAGCGCATGGTGCCCGCCGCGTTCCTCTTGGTGTTCATCACGGTCCTTGGGTACGGCATCGCTGGGCGACCGCTCGCGCACCGCCTTGGGTTGGCCAAGGACAACCCGCAAGGATTCGTCTTCGTCGGCGCTCACGACTGGGCGCTTGAACTTGCGCGGACCCTGAACTCGATCGGTCTGCCCATCCTGTTGATTGACCGAAACCGCGACAACACGCGCAGGGCGCGAATGGCAGGCGTTGGCACCCAAACGGCGGACGCCCTTGATGAACACCTGTTGGACGCCCTGGACCTGAGCCAGTACACGCGCTTGGTAGCGCTAACCCCCAACGACGAACTGAATTCACTGATTTGCTTGCGCTACGCGGATGAGTTCGGCAGGAACGAGGTGTATCAACTCCCCTTCTCCAATGACCGGGGTACCCGTGAAGGGGTCTCGATCGACCACCGGGGGCGCTTCTTCCCTGACGGAGAAACCACTTACTCCCGCCTCTCGGAGATGTTTCGCAACGGCGCCAAGGTGCAGGTCAACACGCTCACGCCACAGTTCGACTTCGAGGCGCTGCTCCACTCCAACGGCTTGGTCGTGCCGCTGCTCGTCCTCAAGCAGGACGGCTCAGTCGCGCTGTTTACGGACCAGTCGCGCCCGAGCGTGTCGGAGGGCGACCGCGTGGTCTCTGTGGTGCTGGCGTCGCCCCTTGTGGAGGGCGGTCCCGCTCGGGCTCCGGACAGCGATGAGGGGGCGGAACCGGAGGGCGTCGCCGACGCTACGGTCGACACCTGACGTGGTGCGCAGACCGCGACCTGGCGGCTTGACGCACCCTTGTCAGGCTAATGAGCCGGACCCAGGAGTCACATGGGACACGGCTCAGCAGCGAAGCACACCGCGAGGGCGGCCAGCCCCGCTGGCAGGCGGAGCCGGACCACGATACGGCGGAAGTCCACCTTGGTACAGGTCTATGATAACCGCATTCCCCGCCGTTCGCAAGGCGCAGTCTTTACGGCGCTAAAAATGCGGCGCTAAAAGTGCGGCGCGATTAAGGTGGATATCCGATTGCTATTTGGCGTAATTTGGTAGTGAATCTTACATCATTGACATTGGAGGCGTGAGGTATGCTGAGCCTGAGATGTGTTCGGTGAGGATGAGGACATGCCCCAGCGCGGGAAACTGACGCACATTGAGCGGCGAATCCTTGAGATGATGGCGGAGGGATACACGGACAAGGAGATCTGCCAGAGCCTGGGCATGGCATACTCCACGCTCCGCTCGACGACGCGCACGAGGGTCATGATGAAACTCGACGCCAAGACGAAGCCGCACGCCGTCGCCATGTTCGTTACCGGCGGGAAGGTCCTCGAGATGGAACCGGACCATTTCTCCGAGGACCAGTGCCCCCTGTCGCCAAGGGAGCGGGAGGTGTTGCTGCTGTGCGCGAAGGGGCACACGGACACCGAGATCGCCGCCATGCTTGGGCTGAACATCAACACGGTGCGCTCCACCTATTGGCTTCGAACTCGCGCTAAGTTGCGTGCGAGGAACCGCGTCCACGCCGTTGCGCTCTTCCTGACGGGGCAGAACGGTTTCCAGGGTGAATAGGGCGCGCCGGGCAGCCCGAACCTCGCGCTGGGTGGGGGGCGCGGGAGTGGACATTTTTGCGCGGTTTGCAATGCCCAGCCTCCATTCGACCGCTATGCCGCCCTCAACCCGTCCATACTAAAGCGATGGCGCCCAGAACCTCAGGTCGGCGGCGCCCAAGGAGGAAAGAATGGCAAAGTTATGCGGCTTCGCCGGAGCGTGCGCCGTCCTCGCGGTTGCGATGGCGGGGTGCGTGGGCGGCGAGGCGACCAAGCAGACCGCAGGCGGCGACCGGGGACTGAACCCGATCGAGAACTACAAGCAGGCACGGTTCCGCGAAGCGATTCGCGGTTTGGACTACTCATCCGGGCGGGTGACGATTAACGAGCTTGAAGCTCGTGAGGTTGTTCCCCCCGGCTCGCCTCTGAAGTTCGATGAGCAGATGGAGGAAGCGGACGCGCTGCTCCTCGACAACGCATACGTGGAGTCGATCGCAGCGTTCACCAAAGCGGTTATTCTCAACCCCGAGTCGGCTGACGCATACGTCGGTCTGGCGAAGAGTCTTCGAACGAAGGGCGAGTTGGATATGGGGCTTGCAGCCTTGCGAACCAGCCTCGACCTGCGCCCCGACCACATCGGCACGCGGTTCCTGCACGCCGAGTTTCTGTGGCAGAACAACGAGACTGCCGAGTCGAAGGCTGCGCTCGAAGAGTTGACCACCCTTCCTGCGTTCACAGACGAAGATCGAAAGTACCAAGGCGAGGCGTGGCGAATGCTCGCCAGCGCCTATTGGTACGACGGCAACCCGCGCAAGGCGCAGGACGCCGCGCATAAGGCTATCGAGAACGGGGTGGACGTTCCGCCTCAGTTGCTCGACCTGATCAACGAAGCGCTTGCTAAAGGAGGTGTGCGATGAGACGGCACATCAAGACCCTCGCCGCGACGTCGCTCGCGATGCTCGCGTGCTACTCGCTGGCGATACTTCCCATCGTCGGTCCGCAGATTCGGATTGACGTGAACAACGGCACCGCCGCGACGAACGAGAACTCGGCGGCATCCATTGACCCGCTGGGCCTCGAGGTCGTGGGCACGTCCAATGACTGGCGCTCCTCCGGCGGCAGCGAGACCATCCGGATGGCGGTGATGGTTTCGAACGACGGTGGCCAGACGTGGACGGACTTCCATGTGCGCCCGCCTGCCGCCAACCAGTCCAATGTTGAGGGCGACCCGATGACCGCATACGACAACCGCACGGGCACGCTCTGGGTTGGAGCGATCTCGTTTGCCGGGAACGGCGGCCTGTTCGTGGCGCGCAAGAACCCGGGGGCGAACACGTTCCAGCCGTCTGTGCAAGTGCGTACCGAGAGCGGGGCGGACAAGTGCTGGATGGCTGCAGGAGCCGCTCCAGGAAACACAAACGCGACG
>Ga0209172_10001534_pt1 | contig 48026 bp, 37 predicted proteins | sample LarsenN4metaG_FD_184113 | JGI IMG/M metagenome (GOLD analysis project Ga0209172, IMG submission 184113) | Hot spring sediment bacterial and archeal communities from British Columbia, Canada, to study Microbial Dark Matter (Phase II) - Larsen... ... | reverse complement strand
TATTTTTTCGGCTTCCCGCTGACGACGCCCGTGCGCACCGAACTCGGCGACTACTGGCTCGTCAACGCCGCGCTCGCCTACAAGGTGGCGCCGGGTATCGAGCTTTTCGGTCGCGTCGAGAACATCCTCAACGAGAAGTACTTCGAGGTCTATGGCTTCGACACGCCCGGAGTGGCCGGGTATGGCGGCATCAGGCTGAGCCTCGGCGGCGACGTGGAGCCGGCGCTCCGGCGTCGCGAGAACTAGGGCTGCGGTAGCGTGAGCGAGGCGACACGGACAGACATCCCGCGCGTCGTCTCGCTGATCGCGAGCGCGACCGAGGTCGTGTGCGCGCTGGGCGCCGGCCACCTGCTCGTCGCCCGCTCGCATGAGTGCGACTGGCCGCCGGCGGTCGAGCGCCTGCCGAGCCTGACGCGAGCGCGCTTTCCCACCAGCGTCCCGGGCCGCGACATCGACCGAAGCGTCAAGGCCCTGATCGAACGCGGGCTTGCCGTCTACGAGGTCGACGCTCAAGGACTGCGGCGCGCCCGGCCCGATGTCATCCTGACGCAGGACCAGTGCGAGGTGTGCGCCGTCTCGCTCGCCGACGTCGAGCGCGCGGTGGCAAGCTGGGTCGACTGCCGCGCGAATGTGGTCTCACTGCGTCCGCACACGCTCACCGACATCTGCCGCGACAACGAGCGGATTGCCGCCGCGCTCGGACGGCCTGAAGCGGGAGCAACCCTCAATGCCGCGATGCGCCGCCGGCTCGATGCGATCGCGAGCCGCGTGACCGGCTTGTCGCGGCCGCGCCTTGCCTTCATCGAATGGATCGACCCGCTGATGTCATGCGGCCATTGGATGCCGGAACTCGTCGCGACGGCGGGCGCGATCAACCTCTTCGGCGAGACCGGGGCAGCCTCGCCCTGGATCAGCATGACCGATCTTGCCGCCGCCGATCCGGATGTCATCCTTGTTGCGCCATGTGGCTATCCGATTGAAAGATCTCGCCGCGAGATGCCGTTGCTTGATCGTGATCCGGCGTGGCGCGGGCTCAGAGCCGTTGCCACAGGGAACGTTTACATCGCCGACGGCAACGCCTACTTCAACAGGCCCGGACCGCGGCTGGTCGAGAGCGCGGAGATCATCGCGGAGATCCTTCACCCTGCGGCGATGCCGCGAAAGCATCTGGGCGCCGGCGTGCGCCGACATGTGCCGGGCAACGGTTGAGCGTGAACGGGGGGACGGGAATGCGAAGATGCCGCCGACGCTGGCGAGGCACACCATCCAGCGCCGCTCCGCCACGGGGCGACGCCGAGGCGGTCTGGCGCATGCGCCGCGCGGGTCGCCGCGCCGCGGCTCCCGTCCTTGCCCTTGCACTCGGCCTTGCCGGCGCAGGCACCGCCCCGCTCTTCGCGCAAACGGGGACCGCGCCGGCCCGGCCGCCCGAACGGATCGTCTCGATCAACCTGTGCACCGACCAGATCCTGCTCGATCTCGTCCCACGCGAGCGCATCCGGGCCATCTCGCATCTCGCCTCCGACCGCAGCGTATCGGCGCTCTACGACCGGGTCGCCGGGATTGCGGCCACACGCGGCGAGGCAGAGGCCGTTCTGGCGCTCGACCCGGACCTGGTGCTGGCCGGCGCCTACTCGACGCCCGCGACGGTGGCCGTCCTCGAGCGCCTCGGCCGGCGGGTCGAGAAGGTCCCCGCCGCGCAGGACATCGAAGGGATCAAAGCCGTTGTGCGCCGGGTGGCCGAGGCCGTGGGCGAGCGCGAGCGCGGCGAGGCGGTGGTCGGCGCCTTCGAGCGCTGGCTCGCCGAGGCGGTTGGCGACACCGGCGGGAGTGAATCGGCCAAGCGGCCGTCCGCCCTCGTCTATCAGGTCAACAACATCGCATCGGGCAGCGGCAATCTCGCCGACAACGTGCTCGCCGCCGCCGGCTTCACCAATCACGCCGTCCATCTCGGCCTCGGCGCCGGCGGCAAGCTGGCGCTCGAAAGCCTCATCGCATCGCCGCCGGACCTGCTCGTTCTGACCGGTCCGGTCGACGAGTACCGTACGGTCACGGCCGACAACCTGCGCCATCCCGCGCTCGCCAGGCTGCGCGCCGAGCGCGCGACGGTCACGGTTCCGTGGCGATTCTGGCTGTGCGGCACACCCTACGTCGCCGAAGCCGTGAGGCGGCTTGTTGAGGCCCGCAAGGCGCTGATCGAGAGGCGCGCCGCCAGATGAACCCGATGAAATTGAGACTGCCACCCATCGCCGCGCTGCTCGGTCGTCTCGTGCGCCGCGAAGATCGGCTGCTCGTCGCCTCACTGTCGGCGGCGACCGCCCTGCTCGCCCTGGTCTCCCTGCTGCTCGGCCCCGGCGGCTTCGGCCTGCCCGCCGCATCCGCGTCCCTGATCCTCCTCGAGATCCGCTTGCCCCGGACGCTGCTGTGCATCCTGATCGGCGCCTCGCTCGGTCTCGCCGGCGCCGCGCTGCAAGGCTATCTGCGCAATCCCCTGGCAGAGCCCGGAATCATCGGCGCGTCGAGCGGTGCCGGCCTCGGCGCCGTTCTCGCCATTCACACGGGCCTCACGCAGACGCTGGCGCTGGCGCTGCCGGTCGGCGGAATGCTCGGCGCCCTTGCCGCGACCGCGCTCGTCGTGCTTCTCGCCGGAGAGCGCGGCGGACCGTTGACGCTCATTCTCGCAGGCGTCGCCGTCTCGAGCGTTGCAACCGCGCTCCTGTCGCTGGTGCTGTCGCTGGCGCAGAACCCGTTTGCCGCCGTCGAGATCGTGTTCTGGGTGCTCGGGTCGCTGGCCGATCGAAGCCTCGTTCACGTCGCGCTGGCCGGACCGTTCATGGTGGCCGGGATCGCGCTGCTCGCCGGCCTCGGCAGGAGCCTCGATGCGCTCTCGCTCGGCGAGGAGGCGGCGGAGAACCTCGGCGTCGACCTGGCCCGCCTCAGGCTGCAGGCGGTGATCGGAGCCGCGCTGGCAGTCGGCTCGGCGACCGCGATCGCCGGAACCATCGGCTTCGTCGGCCTCGTCGTGCCGCATCTGCTGCGCCCCTTCGTCGGCGAGGAGCCGTCGCGCCTGCTGACCGTAAGCCTCCTCGGCGGTGCGACCCTGCTGTTGGCCGCCGACATCGCCGTGCGGCTGCTCACACCGGCCGGCGAGCTGCGCCTTGGCGTGCTCACCGCGCTGATCGGAACGCCGCTGTTCTTGTGGCTCATCGTCAAGGCGCGCAGGGAGCTTACGACATGAGGCTGGCAGCGCAAGCCGTGAGCGTCGAGCTCAAGGGGCGCCGGGTGCTCGAATCGGTCAGCGTGGCGCTCGGCGAAGGGCGTATCACCGGCCTTATCGGGCATAACGGCGCAGGCAAATCGACGCTGCTCAAGACGCTCGCGGGACTGCTGAAGCCGTCGCAAGGAGCCGTCACGCTCGATGGCCAGCCTCTCGCCGACATCGCCCGGCGCCTCGCAGGGCGGCGCATCGCCTATCTTCCGCAGGACCGGATCGTGCACTGGGGCATCAGCGTGCGGGCGGTCGCGGCACTCGGACGGCTGCCGCATGGCTCGACCGCCGCATCGGTCGGCGCTGCGGATCGCGAGGCCGTGGCCGCGGCACTCGCCGCCATGGACCTTGCCGCCATCGCCGACCGGCCGATCGACCAGGTCTCCGGCGGCGAGCGCGCCCGGGCGCTCTTTGCGCGGGCGCTCGCGCAGGAGGCGCCCGTCATCCTCGCCGACGAGCCGACGGCCGGCCTCGATCCGGCCCATGCCCTCGAATTGTTCGCGATCCTCCAGAAGCTCGCCATGGAAGGCCGCACCATCGCCATCGCGCTGCACGACCTGTCCATGGCGGCACGATTCTGCCATGACATCGTGCTCTTGCACTCGGGACGCGTCGAAGGGGCCGGACCGACGGCCGAGGTCCTCTCCGCCGAACGCATCAGCCGCGCGTTCAGCGTCCACATGCGGCTTGGACAATTCGACAACATCCCGATCGTGGTGCCCATTGCGCCGTTGCGGCCCTGACGCCGTGGCGCGGCGGGCGGCCTGGACGGGGCGGTCGCAAGCAGGGAAGGAAAGCGGTGTTCGACTTTCTGAAGCGGCGACGGCGGATCAACCTGGCGCTGCAGGGGGGCGGCGCGCACGGAGCGTTCACCTGGGGCGTTCTCGACGGGCTGCTCGAGGAGTCCGGTCTCGAGTTCGGCTGGATCAGCGGTACGAGCGCCGGCGCCGTCAACGCCGTTGCGCTCGCCGCCGGGCTCGCCGAGGGAGGATGCGACGGGGCGCGCGCGAAGCTCAGGGCGGTCTGGGAGGCGGTGCAGGAGGCGGGCGTCACCGACCTTTTGCGGTTCAACCCGTTCCTCTATGGCCTCGCGCGCTCATCGGCCGTGGGACAGATCGGTTCCCTCTTTTCGCCCTACGAGTTCAATCCGCTCGGGTTCGACCCGCTGCGCAAGCTCATCGCCGCGCACATCGACTTCACGGCGCTGAAGCGGCCGGGCGGCATCGAGCTGCTGATCACCGCCACCGATGTGTCAACGGGTCGCGCGCGCCACTTCCGGCGGCATGAGCTCACCATCGAGGCCGTCCTGGCTTCGACCTGCCTGCCGACACTGCACCATGCCGTGGAGATCGACGGCCGCGCCTACTGGGATGGCGGCTTCTCGGCCAATCCGGAGCTCGTGCAGCTGGCGGCGGAAAGCCCGGTCGGCGATACGCTGCTCGTGCTCCTCAACCCCGTCGAGAAGCCCGGTTTGCCAAGGTCGGCGCGCGAAATCGCGCTCGAGGTCAACCGGGTGACGTTCTCCCAGCCGCTCCTTCGCGACATCCGGGAGATCGTCGCCGCCAGGTGCGACCGTCCGCGCGGGCTCTTCGCGCGCCGCCCGCCGCGACAACGGCGGCTCGCCGAGCATCGCTATCACCTGATCGAAGCCGGACGCCACACGGGCGGATTGCCCGCCGACTCCAAGCTGCGTCCCGACAAGGACCTGCTTAAGTTCCTGCACGGCGCCGGACGCGAGGAGGCGAGGCGCTGGCTTGCGCGCAGCCTCGAACACGTCGGGCGGCGATCGACGGTCGATCTCGAACGGCATTTCCTCAGGCCGCTTGCTGCGCTGCCGCGCGAGGCGGCCGGGGCCGTGCAGCCCGAGGCGGACGCCGCCGCCATCGCCGAGAAGCTTTGACGGCGCCAGGGACGCGCCTCAGAGCGACTGGCGCCACGCCTCTGGCACGAACGCATAGCGCCCGTTGTCGCGCGCGAGGTGGCCGAAGCCCGGAAAGTGAAGGTGCATCCCCGTGACCAGCAGCCGTTCGCTGGCTGCCATGTCGAAGATCCGACGCCGAGACGCGACGGCCGCTGCCGGATCGGTGTCGACGACCATGGCGACCTCGGGGCGGGGAACCTGCACCTCGGGAATGTGCACGGTGTCCCCCCAGATCAGCAGCCGCTCGCCGCCCGACTCGATCAGATAGGCGGTGTGACCCGGCGTGTGCCCGTGCGCCGGAATGGCGATTATTCCTGGGAGAATTTCGCCGGATTTGAAGAGCCGCATCCGGTCGCGGTAAGGCGCGGTCTGCTCGCGCGCCTGCTGGAACATGAGCCGGCGCTCGCGCTCGGTGCCGCGGGCCATCGCCGCATCGTCGAACCAGTGCCGCGGCTCGTTCTCGTGCACGATGAGCTCGGCGTTCGGATAGTTTGCCCGCCCGCTGGCGAGATCGGTAAGCCCCGCCGAGTGGTCGGGATGCATGTGGGTGAGCAGGATCGCTTTGACCTCGCCCGGCTCCACGCCGGCCCGGCGCAGGTTGGCGAGGAGATGGCCCGCGACCGGTCCGAAGTAGTTGCCGGAGCCGGTCTCGATGAGAATGACCTCGCCGCCGCGGCGCAGCAGGAAGGCGTTGACCGAGATGGCGATCTCGGACCGGAAGGCGGCCGCGAGACGGCTGCGGCTTTCCTCTTCCGTGACGCCGATCATCATCTCGTGCGTACGCACCAGGATGCCGTCGCTCAACGCCGTGACGACGAATTCTCCCATGCGGCGATGGTAGACGGGTGGGATCTGCTCGGTCGGCACGGATGCCATCGTGTGTCTCCGGATGAAGGTGATCTGCGCCGGCGCGCCGTCAGCCGACCGCAATGTCGAGCCAGCCGTAGGGCGTCACGGTGGCGCGATCGGTCGCAGACAACAGCACGGTCGTGGTCGCCGCCTCGACGAGCGCCGGACCGCTGACCGACTGACCGGGACTCAGCGCCTCGAAGGCATAGACCGGAACGTCGCGCCAGCCCCCGAGATAGGCGCGCTGGTGGCGCACGGGCCCTGCCGGTGCGCGGTCCGGCAGGAACGGCTCGCGCGGCACCGCGGGCAGCTCCCCGATCACTGCGGTGCGCGCGTTGACCAGGACCACCTCGTTCTGCGGCTGGGAAAAAGTGTAGAGCTCCTCGTGGCGCTTGTGGAAGCGGGCCGTGATGTCCGCGACGACGTCGGGCGACGACCAGTCGACGTCGTCGAGCGGCACGTTGATCTCAAAAATCTGCTCGCCGTAGCGCATGTCGGCGCTGGCCGCCACGCGCACCGGGCCCGGGAACCCTTCCCCGAGACGGCGACGGCCCTCGCGCTCCATCTCGGCATAGAGCGTCCTGAGGGCCGAGGCGCTCATGGCCGCCTCATCGCCGATGTGCGTGCGCGAGACCTCGTAGCGGATGTCGCTCGCGAGCATTCCCCAGGCCGAGAGCACCGAAGCGACGCGCGGCACGATCACGCGGCGCATCGAGAGTTGACGCGCGACATCGGCGGCATGGAGCCCCGCGGCGCCGCCGAAGGCGAGCAGCGCAAAGCCGGTCGGATCGACGCCGCGCCGCACCGAGACGAGCCGGATCCCCTCCGCCATGCGGCCGTTGACGACACGGATAACTCCGGCGGCGGCGGCGACGGCATCGAGCCCGAGCCTTTCGCCCACGCTGGCGAGCGCGCGCTCGGCCGCAACCCGATCGAGCGGCATCCTGCCCGCCAGCAGACCCGCCGGATCGAGGTAGCCGAGCAGGAGATTGGCGTCGGTGACGGTCGCCTGCGTGCCGCCGCGCCCATAGCAGGCGGGGCCCGGCGTTGCCCCCGCGCTCTCAGGGCCGACGTGCAGAACGCCTCCCGCATCGACGCGCGCGATCGAGCCGCCGCCGGCGCCAAGGGTCACGATATCGAGGCTCGGCAGCGCGATCCGCTGGCCTGCGAGGCTGCGCTCCACCGAGATGCCGGGGGTGCTCGCCCGGATGAGCGAGATGTCGGTCGACGTGCCGCCCATGTCGAAGGGAATGAGGTTTACGGTCTCGGTCAGTCGCGCCGCATAGCGGCTTCCGGCGACGCCGCCGGCCGGGCCCGAAAGCACGGTGGCCGCCGCCAGCCGTACCGCCTCCTCGACCGGCGCGACGCCGCCGTGCGAGAGCATGATATAGATCGGACCGCCGTAGTCGGCCGTGCGCAGCCGCTCGACGAGGCGCCGCATGTAACGATCGACGATCGGTCCGACGCAGGCGTTGACGACCGTCGTCGAGACCCGCTCGTACTCCTTGATCTGCGGATAGACGTCCGACGAAGCCGTGACGTAGACGCCCGGCATGGCGGCACGCACAACCTCCGCTGCGCGGCGCTCGTGCGCCGGGTTCTTCCAGGCGTGCAGGAAGCAGATGGCGACCGCCTCTACGCGCTGTTGCTCGAGCGTCGCGATGGCGGCCGAAAGCGAAGCCTCATCGAGCGGCTTGAGCACGCTGCCGTCCGCACGAATGCGTTCGACGACGCCGATGCGGCGCGCACGCGGGACCAGCGGGGTCGGTGCGGCAAGGCGCAGATTGTAGCGGTCTTCGGGCTTCAGCCCCTCCCGCATTTCGAGAATGTCGCGATGGCCCGCGGTGGTGATGAGCCCGACACGGGCGCCCTTGCCTTCGAGCAGAGCGTTCGTTGCGACCGTCGTCCCATGCACGATGCGGTCCGTCGCCCCAAGAAGTGCTCCGCGCGCCACACCAAGCGCATCCGCGAGGACACCCAGTCCGTCCATCACGCCGAGCGAGGGGTCTTCGGGTGTCGAGGCGGCCTTGGCGAACGTGCAGGCGCCGCCGTCGTCGACGGCGACAAGATCGGTGAAGGTGCCGCCGACGTCGATACCAATGCGATACATGAGCAGGACCTAGCTGTTGCCGTTGCCGTGGCCTTTCGTCACGAAGCCGTTTGCCAGATCGGCCGCGCGGGCTTCGGCTGCGCGTTCGCGAGGATCGCCCCAGCCGCCGCCGCCGCCCGACTTGACGATCAGATGGTCGCCAGGATTGATGACGATGCCGACTTCCTTGGTCGCGAGCACGCGTTCGCTGCCATCGGCCGCCCGCAACACGTAGTGATGCGGGGCTCCGTCGCGCCCGCCGAGCATGCCCCGCGCGCCGTGCCGGACGCCGTCGCCGGCCGTGTTGCCGACCGCCGGCTTCGCGACCTCGATGCGCATGTCGAGCTCGCCTCCCGTGCCGCCGCGGAACTTTCCGTCGCCGCCCGAATCGGCCCGGAACTCATGGTGCAGGAACAGGAAAGGGAAGCGCACCTCCGCCACCTCGATGCTGCCGAACTTGATGCCGCCAGCCGAGTGCCACTCGCCGACCGAATTGTAGCCGTCGCCGGCGATCGAACCGCCGCCGCCGGGCCGCGCCTGGAACAGGTGCCAGATGAAGGCCTTTCCCGAGCGCGGGTCCTCGCCTTTGATGGCGATGCGAAAGCGGCGCCCCCAGCCGCCCATGACGCGATCCGGGCACGCCCCTGCAAGCGCGACGACGATCGCCTCGACGATCTCGTTCGAGCAGTGGCTCGTGCAGAGCGTCACCGGCCGGCCGTCGTTGGCCCACACGATCGTTCCGGGCCTGGCCTTGACCGAGAGTGGCCGCATGGAGCCGTCGTTCTTCGGGATGTCGGGGTCGATCAGATAGAAGAAGGCCATGGCGACCGCCGACTGCATGTTCGCGTGCGATGAGTTGACGAAGCTCTCCGCCTCCGCGTCCGACTGCGTGAGGTCCACCTCGACATTGCTGCCGGCAACCGTGACCTTGGCGCGGATGGCGATGTCGGTGCGGCCGCGGCCGTCGTCGTCGAGCCACGCCTCGCCGTAATAGACACCGTCCTGCCATCCCTCGACGATGGCGCGGGCGCGGCGCTCGGCACCGTCGAGCATCCGTTCGATGGCCGCCTCGAGCGTGCGCCAGCCGAGCTCGCCGACAAGCTCACCGAGGCGCTTCTCGCACAGCTTCGCCGAGCCGATCATGGCGGCGAGGTCGCCGCGAAAGTCGTGCGGATGGCGAACGTTGATCGCGATCATGCGCAGCACGTCCTCGCGCGGCCGGCCCTGATCGCAAATGCGCAGCGGCGTGATGCGGATGCCTTCCTGATAGATCTCCGTGGCGGCCGGATTGTAGGCGCCGTGCGTCGATCCGCCGATGTCGCTCATGTGCGCGCGGTTGATCGACCAGAAGACATGCCGGCCTTCGGCGAAAACCGGCACAAAGACGGTGACGTCCGGCAAATGGTTGCCGCCGTGATAGGGATCGTTGAGCAGAAAGACGTCGCCCGGCGAGATGTCGCCCGCAAAGGCCTCGGAAACCGCTCGCGCGGCATAAGGCAGCGCGCCGACATGCACCGGAACGTGCTCGGCCTGCGCGATCAGGCGGCCCGTCGCATCGCAGATGCCGGTCGAGAAATCCCGGCTCGAGTTCAGGATTTGCGAGTAGGAGGTCCGCAGCATCGCCTCGCCCATCTCCTCGACGATGGAATGCAGCCGATGCTGGACGACCGAGACCGTGATCGGATCGACTTTGCTGTCGGCTGTGCTGGCCAGATCCTGCATGAACTCGAACCTCCCGGGCTTGGCGGCCGGAACTCATCCGGGCGCCGCGAAACCGCCGGAGCGCACTTTGCGGACAGCCGCCGCTGGCCGTCAACTCGCATCGCGATGACGCAGGTCCCTACGACCGCGGCCCCGCAGGACTGCGCTTCCGCTCAGGGCGCGCGGACGATCACGGGGTGCCGGTCGAGCAGCTCCGCAAGGACGGCGAAGCGGCGGTGCAGCCGCTCGCCATCGAGGTCGTGATAGGCCTTCGGAAGGGTGAGGATGAGCCGGTTGCCGTCGTAGCGCAGCGGCGTCTCGTCGATGATGCCGTGACGCCCGATCGAGATCATGTGAGCCGCGCGGATGGCCGCGCCGACGATGCGCGCGCGGCGCAGCGTCCGCTTCGAAACGAGCGCCTTGAGCCGTTCGGAGAATGTTTCCGGCACCTCGCCGTCCTCGTCCGGGCCAACATGGCGGAAGTAAACCGAAAGCGCCAGGAAGGTGCGTCCTTCATGGTCGATGCCGCCAAGGCCGGCATGTGCGACGACGTTGAGGCTCTGCTCGCCCCGATAGTCGGGATGTGCGCGCCAGCCGATGTCGGAGAGCAGGCAGGCTGCATGACGCAGGCGGCGCTCTTCCTCCGTCTCGCCCGGCCCGGACCCGGAGAAGATGGCGTCCGTCCAGGTGCACAGCTCCCGGGCGTGCTGCGGCGACCGCGACCTCAGGCGGGCGTAGGCGTCGGCGAACGCGATGAGCGGATCCTTGTCGCGCTCCTGCGGCGAGAGCAGGGAGTGCAGCAGACCTTCCCGGATGCCGAAGACCGAGAACACAACGTCGGCAGGTCGCATGCGTCGCAGAACGCGCTCCAGCGCTATGGCGCCGAAGGGCAACACCTCGCGGCGCGCCCGCGAGATTTCAGCCCCTCCCCTTATGTCGGAAAGCTTGCGAGACTTCCGGATGACCTCGCAGAACTCCATCGCCTCGCGCGCCGGGATGCGATAGCCGTGCATGACGCGAAGGGGATAATCCATCGCCGACATGTGCAGCCGCGCCAGCGCCCGCCATGTGCCACCCACGGCGTAGAACGTGCGGCCGACGCCGCGAGCCAGAAACGGGACGGATGCGATCTCCTCATCCGCGATTTCAAGCGCCCGGTCGATTCGTCCGCCGGAGCTGTCGATGAGCCGCAGCCCGCCAAGCGGCAGCGTTACCGCCTCGAGGCGCTTGCCGGGGGGAACTTCGATCAGCTCGAGGCTCCCGCCGCCGAGGTCTCCGGCAATTCCGTTTGGATTGCGAAATCCCATCATGATGCCGCGTGCAGCGAGCTCGGCTTCCCGCTCGCCCGACAGAACCTGGATCGGAACGCCTGCCGCCCGCTCTGCCCGCGCGATGAATTCCGCTCCGTCCCGCGCCTCGCGCACGGCTGCCGTGGCGATCGCCTTCACGTTCTTGACGCTCAGGACCCGCGTGATGGCGCGAAAGCGCGTGAGCGCGGCCAGCGCCCGGCCGATCGCCTCCTCTCCGAGCATCCGGGTGGAGCCGACGGTACGTCCAAGGCCGCAGAGGACCTTCTCGTTGAAGCGCGGTGTCGGGCTGCGCACGGCGCCTTCGTAGACGACGAGGCGGACCGAGTTGGATCCGATGTCGATCACGGCGATCGGCTCGAGTTCCTCGGCCGGTCCGCCAGTCGCATCGCTGCCCCCCGGAACGCTCATGAGTCCTTCTTGCCCTCGTCCTTGTCCTTGGCGGCGACGCGGAAACGGGGCGGAAAGCTGTGCTTCAAGGACTGTCCGCGACCCGACAGGCTCGGGTTGGTCATGAAGTACTTGTGCGCGTTGAACGGTTCGGTGCCCGGCGCCGGCTCGATCCTGGTCGAGGTCCCGTCCGGGTTGAGCCGCCAGCTCTGCTCGTTGTCCTTCAAGCACGCGACCATGATCTGGCCAAGGATCTGCTCATGCACGGTAGGGTTGCGCATCGGTACCATGACCTCGACCCGCCGGTCGAGGTTGCGCGGCATCATGTCGGCGGAACTGATGTAGACGAGCGCGTCGGGGCTCGGCAGGCCGTGGCCCGCGCCGAAGCAGTAGATGCGGCCGTGCTCGAGGAAGCGGCCGACGATGCTCTTGACCCGAATGTTCTCGGAAAGCCCCGCAATCCCGGGGCGCAGGCAGCAGATCCCGCGCACGATGAGATCGATCTCGACCCCGGCGGCGCTTGCGGCGTAGAGCGCCTCGATGATCTCCCGGTCCACGAGCGAGTTCATCTTCATCCAGATGGCGGCCGGGCGGCCTGCCCGGGCGTGCGCGATCTCGTCGCCGATGTGGGCGAGCATGCGCGCTCGGATTCCTTTGGGGCTCGCCGCCAGGACCTCGAGCTCGGCGGGTTCAGCATATCCCGTCACGAAATTGAAGATGCGGGTCACGTCGCGGCTGATCGCCGGATCGGCGGTGAAGTACGAGAGGTCCGTGTAGACCCGCGCGGTCTGCGGATGATAGTTGCCGGTACCGATGTGACAGTAGGTCGCGAGCTCGCTGCCCTCGCGCCGCACGATCAGTCCGAGCTTGGCGTGCGTCTTGAGCTCGACGAAGCCGTAGACCACGTGCACGCCTGCGCTCTCCAGATCGCGCGCCCAGCGGATGTTGGCCGCCTCGTCGAAGCGCGCCTTCACCTCGACGATTGCGGTCACCGACTTGCCCAACTCGGCCGCGTCCTTCAAGGCGCGCACGATCGGGCTGTCGGTCGATGTCCGGTAAAGCGTCCACTTGATCGCCATCACGTCGGGATCGAGCGCCGCCTGGCGCAGGAACTGCAGAACGACGTCGAACGATTCGTAGGGATGGTGGACGAGAAGCTCCTTGGCGCGAATGGCGGCGAAGCAGTCGCCGTTGAACTCGCGAATTCGCTCGGGAAAGCGGATGTTGAAGGGCTTGAAGACAAGGTCAGGGCGATCCGGAACGATGAGCTGGCTGGTGTCGGAGAGCCCGAGCACGCCCTCCTGCACGTGGATGCTGTCGTCGCGCACGCGGAGCTGCTCGATCACGAACTGGCGCAGCTCCGCCGGCATCGACGACTCGATCTCGAGACGGATCACCGAGCCGCGCCGGCGGCGCTTGAGCGCGCTCTCGAAGAAGCGCACGAGGTCCTCGGCCTCCTCCTCGACCTCGATGTCGCTGTCGCGAAGAATGCGGAACGCGCCCTGCCGTGCAATGTGATAGCCTGGAAAAAGGCGGCCCACGAAGAGACCGATGATCGCCTCGATGCTGATGAAGCGGATCGTGGCCGGCTGCGGCTCGCCGTGCGCGGGCTCCGACGGCAGCCGGACGAAGCGATCGAGCTGGCCCGGGATCGGCAAAAGGGCGTGCATCGTCGCCGGCTGCCCGTTGCGCTCGAGTTCGAGCCCAAGCACGAAGCCCTTGTTCGGAATGAACGGAAAGGGATGCGCGGGATCGATGGCGATGGGCGTCAGAACGGGAAAGATGCGGCTGAGAAAATGCGTTTCGAGCCACGCGAGCTCGGCGGAGGTGAGCTCCTGCGCCGTGATCACGCGAAGGCCGGCCGCGTCGAGCTCGCGCAGGAGGGTTGCCCAGCAGGCCTGCTGATCGGCCGTCAGGCGGGCCACCTCGCGGCTGATCTCGGCGAGCTGTTGGGCGGGGGTCAACCCGTCCTGGCTCACGTTGGTCACGTTCGCTGCAACCTGGCCGTGCAGCCCGGCCACCCGCACCATGTAAAATTCATCGAGGTTGGATGCCGAGATGGACAGGAATCGAATCCGCTCGAGCAGGGGATGGCGCCGGTTTTGCGCCTCTTCGAGCACCCGCCGGTTGAACTGCAGCCAGGAGAGCTCCCGGTTGTAGAAGCGCGCCGCCCCCGTCGGCGGCGGGGGCACATCCTGGGCCGGTCTCGTCTCCTTGGTCTTCGCTCTCGTCGTGCTCACGGCGTCCTCCGCGACCAGCAGACTATACCGGCGGGGTCACCCAGGCGTTAGCGCAGGCGGCCCCGGCCGGCTCACGGACAGGTGCTATGGGCTTGCCCCGTCGCAATCAAGCCGTCCGGCGACGGCGCGGCCGCCCCCGCAACCGGCTGCCCGGGGCTATTCGGTGACAGCCGAGCGGCCGGCGCTCACGCCTCGCGGCCGGACGACGCGGTCAGATGTGCGAGCACCTCGGCGGCAAGCGTTCGTGTGACCCGGCGCCGCGCCGCGAGCGCACGGCGATCGATCTCGCTGACGAGACAGGCGGCGGCCGCGAACGAACGCTCCATGTGCCGGCTCAGGTAGGCGATGACCGACGGCTCCACCTGAAGTTGCCGGTCGCAGAACAGCTTGACCAGCACGGGCCGCAAGAGATCCTCGTCCGGCGGCTCGATGCGCACGACCGGCAGCGCCCGCAAGCGGGACCTCAGATCCGGCAGGCGAACGGTAAGATCGCCCGGCGCCACGGACGAAGTCAGCAGGACGAATGCGCGGTGCTCGCGCGCGACGTTCAGCATGTGGAAGAGCGCCCGCTCGTCGCCGATGCCCCGATCGAGATCCTCAACGACCGCTGCCGTGGTCGCGGCGAGCCGTTCGGCATCCGAGTCCGTAAGGCTCGCCGCGGCGAGGGCTGCGCCGGCCCCCGATCGTGCTCGCCAGACGTTGGCCAGATGGGTCTTTCCGGATTGCGGCGGACCGACCACGATGGCGCATGGGTGCGGCCAGTCCGGCCACAGATCGACGAGCGCCACGGCGGACCGGTTCGCCGGGCTGACGAGGAAGTCCTCGGCACCGAGCGCGGGCCGATGCGGAAGATCCAGCACGAGTTGCTCGGGCTCGCCGTTCATCACGTCATGGCTCCCGGTGCTCCAGGCGGCTTGCCGGCGCCCCGGTAGACGGTGCTGCCGAGATAGACCTCGAGGCCGTAGCGCACGAGCACGCCGATGGCGGCGGCCACCGGCACGGCGACGAGGACGCCGACGAAGCCGAAAAGATAGCTGAACGCAAACAGCGCGAACATCAACCACACGGGATGGAGGCCGATCCTGCCCCCGACGATCTTCGGCGACAGCACCGCCACGTCCAGAGCCATGCCGCCGGCATAGATCGCAAGCACGAGAAAGAGCGGCGTGAACTCCGAAGGCGACTGGATCAAGGCGATCGCGCTGGCCGTGAGCAGTCCGAGCGTCCAGCCCACATAGGGAATGAACGTGAGGATCCCCGTCCCTATGCCGATGAGCAGTCCGTAGCGGATGCCGGCCGCACTCAAGGCAACTGCGTAGAGGACCGCCAGCAGGATGCAGATGGTGCCCTGGCCGCGGATGAAGGCTGCGACCGCCTCATTGATCTCGCCAGCCAGACGGCGGATGGTCTCGGCGTTTTCGCGCGGAAGCCAGCTGTCGACTTTTGCGAGCATGGGGTGCCAGTCGACGAGAAGGTAGAACACCACGACCGGTGTCACCAGGATCAGGGACAGGAAGCTGATCAGCGCGATTCCCTGACTCCACAGAGCCGTGACGATCGTCGCGAGCGAAGCTCCTGAGCTTCTGGCGAAGTGCTCGAGCGCCTTCTCGATCTCGGCGCGCGCGACCGGATAGCGATTGCCGAGCCTCGCCGACAGCCAGGCCTCGAGACTCTCGAGGAGGCGCTGCAGGTCCCCCGGCAGCGATTCGGCCATGAGACGCAGCTGGTTCCCGATCACCGGAACGATCAGGACCATGGCCGACACCGCCAGCGCGCCCGCAAAGAGCACGATGACGAGCGCCGCCGCAGTGCGGCCGAGGCCGATCTGCTGGAGCCGATCGGCCAGCGGATTGAGAAAATAGGCGATCACCATGCCCGCCACGAAGGGGAGCAGGACGTCGCGCAGGAGTGCGACCAGCAGGAAAAGCGCCACTGCCGCGGTGAGCCAGAAGAGCACGTGCCGCTCGATCCGCATGGTCCCCCCTACGCCCGTGACGGCCGGTCCTGCCCAGGCGTGACCGCGATCGCGACCGGCCCGCGGCCTTATCTGCTGCCGTCCGGATCGGCCCCGATTCCGACCCGGTTGCCTGCCATGTGCGATATCCAATCGTTCATGTATACCGCCAGCGAGGTGACGGTGAGCATCCCCGTGATCCACACCAGCCACACGATGAGACCGCCAAGCCGCAATCCGAACCCGTCCGCGGCGAGCACGGTCGCCGCCAGGACAAGCTGCGAGATGGTATTGATCTTGCTCACCCGGCGCGGCTGGATCGCCAGCGGATTGCCGATCACCCAGGCCAGCAGGACGGCGACCACGATCAGGATGTCCCGAGAGACGACGGCGATCACCAGCCAGGACGGCAGCTTCGTGGCGACGCCGAGCGCGATATAGATGCTGACGATCAAGAGCTTGTCGGCCAGCGGGTCGAGGTAGGAGCCAAGCTCCGTCTGCAGCTGGAAACGCTTCGCCAGGAAACCGTCGATGGCATCGCTCACGCCAGCGCACACGAAAGCGATGAACGCGGCCTGGGTCTTGCCGCTGACGAGCAGCCAGAAGATGACCGGCACCAGCACGATGCGGCCGAGAGTGACGACGTTCGGAATGCTGAAGAGCAAACTGGACCTTTGCTTGCGACATGACCCCCGGTCGAGACCATGGGACAGACGCCCTCGCCTGGCAAGCCGAACGGGGGACAACTTGCGCGCAACCCGCCTCCGCCCGCGAACGACGCCGACCCGGCGCGCCGCGCTCAGCGCTGGCTCAAGATCCAGCCGGTGGGACCGGCCCGCAACAGAAGACCTTGGGAAGCGAGTCTCGCCGCCAGGCTTTGCGCGCCCCCCGGATAGCGCAGCGAAACGCGTGCGCCGCGCCCGGACAAGCCCTCCACGTCGAAATCCGTCACCTCAGGCATCTGCGCCAGCCGCCGGCTGATGTCCTGCCATTCCGCCATGCTCTGAAACTCGACCGCGATCTTCACGTGGCTGTTGGCCGCGGCTTGCCACGGCAGCTCGCCGCCCGGCGAGGGGCGAGCAACCGGGCCGGCCGGCTCCGGCCCGTGTGCAGCCGGCGACGCCGGGCCGCGGATGTTGATGGCCTTCCAGCGGCCTTCCAATACGCCAAGCGCCAGCACCGCCGCAGCCTCGGCCGTGTAGCCGATGTCGGCGCCCTCCAGGCGATGCGAGCGTCTGAGCACGAACGGGGCGACAGCATCCCGGCCGGCGAGCGTCACATTGAGCCGCTTGCCGGCCGCGTCCGGCTCCAGCACGGCGAGCAGGAAAGCCTCCGCCTGATACTCCCGGCTCGCGGTGCGAACCGCGGCCTGATCGCCACTCAAGATCGCCGCGATCGTATCGGCATGCACCTCGCGTTTCAGGGGCTGCAGGTTGACCGGGGTCAGCGCATTGCTCAGGTCCAGGCTTTTCCAGGCATAGAGCCAGGCATCCGATCCGCGCGCCTCGCCGAAGGGCTCCGCCGCCTTGACGTCTTTCGGGGCACGGTAGATGGGAACGACGGTCACCGCCGGTGCCTGCCGGTCCAGAAACGGGATGCCTTCCCGATCCAGAATGCGGCGCACGGCCTCGGCCTGAAAACTGAAATCGTAGCTCGCGATGTACTCCGTCGCCGAGTTGCGCTCGGACCGGACCGAGATGCCGTCGATGAGCTCGGCGGCCTTGACCTCGCGCAGCTTGCCGATGCGATGATAGGCGCCAACCGGGACGATCCGGCGCAGGAGCGAGCGGAAAGCCGCCTGTTGCCCCTCGGCGATAGCCCGCTCCTTGGCGGCGACGGCATTGGCGGCCCGCGCCTCGACCGGGTAGTTGCCGACGGTGAAGACGCGATCCTCCTTGCCGGCAGCCAGCGAGCCGTTGGGCGCGACGAGAAAAGGAAGCGCGGCGAGCAGCAAGCTCGCGCCCCTTCGCGCCGACCAAGCGCCGCGGTCCAGCCTGGACACCCCCCGCCTCATCGGCTCGCCTCCCCTCCACCGTCCATTCGCCGCAGAGCGCCTTCTCTCGCGCAGAATCTGGGGCAAAAGTAGGATTTTCCGTCAGGAAAACCGTGCGCGTGCGATGTCTTTGCGGTTGCTTCGGCTATGCTGTGCGCGGCGACACGGCCCCACCTTGCCGGAGCGACCGACGCAGGATGGAAGGATGAGCGAGAAAGACCGCACGCACAAGCCGAGCATGACCTATCGCGATTCCGGCGTCGACATCGACGCCGGCAACGCTCTCGTGCAGGCGATCAAGCCGCTGGTCAAGGCGACGCGGCGGCCGGGCGCCGATGCCGACCTTGGCGGATTCGGGGGACTGTTCGATCTCAAGGCCGCAGGCTTTCGCGACCCCGTCCTGGTTGCGACCAACGACGGAGTCGGCACGAAGCTCAAGATCGCCATCGAAACCGGCCGGCACGACGGGATCGGCATCGATCTGGTCGCCATGTGCGTCAACGATCTGGTCGTGCAAGGCGCAGAACCGTTGTTCTTTCTGGATTATTTTGCAACCGGCCGGCTTGAGGTCGAAACCGCGCGGCGGGTCGTCGCCGGCATCGCGGCCGGCTGTCGCGACGCCGGATGCGCGCTCATCGGCGGCGAGACGGCGGAGATGCCGGGCCTTTATGCGGGGACGGATTATGACCTCGCCGGCTTCGCCGTCGGGGCGGTCGAGCGCGGGGAGATTCTCCCGCGCCAGGATGTCGCGATCGGCGACGTCATCATCGGGCTGCCGTCCTCGGGGGTCCATTCCAACGGTTACTCGCTCGTCCGCAGGCTGGTCGCGCACGAGGGACGCCGCTGGGACGAGCCCGCGCCCTTCGATGCGATGCGGACGCTGGGCGAAGCCCTGCTCGCTCCGACGCGCATCTATGTACGCCCGGTGCTGGCGGCGCTCAGGGCGACGGGCGGCGGCGGCCCGCAAGGCGCCATCAAAGCCCTTTCGCACATCACGGGCGGCGGCCTTTCGGAGAACGTGCCCCGTGTCATGCCGTCGTCCCTTGCGGCGCACATCGATCTCGCCGCCGTCCGGCCACCACCGGTGTTCGGCTGGCTCAAGCGCGCCGCACAGCTCGACGACCCGGAAATGCTCAGAACGTTCAATTGCGGAATCGGCATGGTCGTGATCGCCGCGCGGGATCGCACGGATGCTGTGGTCAAGGCGTTCAAGGACGCGGGAGACCAACCGGTGATTCTCGGGGCAGTTGAGGCCGGCCGCGGGATCAAATCGCCCGCCAAGGGCAAGGGAGAGGCGGAAGCGGTGCGCTACAGCGGTCGGCTGGCGATCTGAGCCCGGTTTGGCGATCGCCGGCCGCGAGCCCGGCCCGCCGACGCTTGGCGCGCCCACTGCCGGCGGGCCGCGAGGTCGCGTTGAGCGGCAAGCGCCCGGGAACGCCGGCGCCGCCGCGGCGCAGGGGCCGCAGAACGCTTGCATTGCCGCGCTCTCCGCGCGATCAGCAACCGGCCCGCCGTCGCGGCGAGCGAGAGCATGCGGCGGCGCCGACTGAGACCGGGCCAAGGCCAGAGAGAGGCCAGGGAGACGAGCACAGCATGGCCAAGAAGCGTACGGCGATCCTGATCTCGGGCCGCGGCTCGAACATGCAGGCCCTCGTGCAGGCCATGCAGGCGCCGGACTTTCCGGCCGAGCCCGCCGTCATCGTCTCGAACCGTCCGGAGGCGCTCGGGCTCGCCTGGGCGCTCGAGCGGGGGCTCAAGGCCGTGGCCATCGACCATCGCCAGTTCGCAACGCGCATGGCGTTCGAGGCGCGGCTGCACCAGACCCTTGTGGATCACGGCACGGAGCTTATCTGTAACGCCGGTTTCATGCGCCTCTTGACCGGCGGGTTCGTCGATCGCTGGAAGGACCGGCAGCTCAACATCCATCCCTCGCTGCTGCCCGCATTTCCCGGGCTGCATACTCATCGGCGCGTTCTGGAATCGGGCGCTCTGATCACGGGCTGCACCGTTCATTTCGTGCGGCTCGAGATGGATTCCGGCCCCATCATCGCGCAAGCCGCCGTACCCGTGATGCCGGGCGACACGGAAGACTCTTTGGCGGCGCGCGTTCTCGAAGCTGAGCATAAGCTCTATCCGCTGGCGCTCTTTATGGTGGCATCGGGCGCGGTGCGTGTCGAAGCCGAAACGGCGGTTTTCCTGCCGCGGCTCAATGTGCCGCCACCGCTCATCGTTCCGCAGCCCGCATGAGCGGCGGCTTGCGGCGATCCGCGCCGCCCCGGCCGCGGAGCGCTTGATCTCGATCAACCAGAGCCTGGGCTGACCGGCCCTATTGCGCGATGGGCAAGTGGCAAGGGCGCCGCCCCGGGACGTCAGGACGTTAACCAAGTCGGTTCAGGCCGATCGCGCCTGACGCCGGCGACCGGCAATCGGATCGGCATTGCGGCCCGCGCATGGGCTGCGTCAGGGCGGAACATGGACGGGCTTGCCGGCGCAGTGCTACGTGACCGCAAAATCTGATGTCATCGCCCAGCTTGGGCGCTCCAAGGGGCAACGGCCCTCCGAGCTGCGGCACGGGAGACGGCGCATGACCGCAACGGCAGCACACACCCAGGGACTGGGCGAGCAGGAAAGCATCTGGTTCAAGCTCTCGGCGCTGCACAAGGGCGACGCGCACAATCCGATGCGTGTGCTCATGCAGCTCGCCGAGCGGCACGGCAGCATCCTGCCCGTCAACATGGGGAACGAGCGCGTCGTTTTCCTGACTGAGCCCGAGCACTTCAAGCGCATTCTCGTCACCAAGGCGGACGACTACATCAAGTACTTCGACGGCCTGAAGCCGATTTTCGGCAAGAGCATGATCACCCATGACGGTGCGCTCTGGCAGAAGATCCGGATGCCGCAGCAGCCGGCGTTCCACCCGGACATGTTCGCCGAGTACATCCCCTACTTCCTCGCCGCCATCCGCTCGAAGATGGAGGCCTGGGCGGCGCTCGCGAAGTCGGGTGAGACGGTCGAGATGGTCGAGCAAACCTGGACGCTCGCCGCCGACATGATCTGCAAGGCGCTGTTCGACCGTGACATGCCGTTCAATCCGCACGTCATCTTCAAGTACGTGAAGACCTACACCGATGTGATGAACCACAAGCAGGTGCGGCTGAAGAAGGTAACCGGCGAGGACTTCGAGATCACCGAGGAGCCGACGGCCGAGGCGATGGCGGCCTGGGCCAGCGTGCCGCCTGCGGTGATTGCAGCCAAGCCGCGCGAGCACCGCGAGCGCACGCTCCTGAAGCTGATCGAAGCGGCCGTGGCCGATCCCGCCATTCCGGAGTTCGACGAGCAGCAGGCGATCGACGAGCTCAAGCAGTACCTTTGGGCCGGCACCGAGACGACGGCGCTCACCCTGGCGTGGGCGCTGTACGAGGCAGCGCGCAACCCGGCGATCGCCGAGCGGATCCGTGAGGAAGGCGAGCGCGTCTACGGCCGCGAAGGCCGCGAGCCGACGGCGGCCGATTACTCGGCGCTCGCCTACACCCGCGCCGTGATCCAGGAGACCATGCGCCTCTACCCGCCGATCTGGGGGCTCATCCGCGTCGCCGCCAAGCCCGACGTCATCGACGGCAAGGAGATCCGCGTCGGTGACCGCATCGTGATGTTCGCCTATGGCGTCCACCACAACGCCAGATACTGGCCCGAGCCCGAGGCGTTCCGGCCCGAGCGCTGGATCGCGGACGGCGGCAGGAAGCGCATCCCGACGCCCTACACCTACATCCCCTTCGGCGGCGGCAAGCGCTCGTGCATCGGCGGCGCCATGAGCCAGGTCGAAAACACGCTGGCGCTCTCGATCCTTCTGCGCCGCTTCCAGCCCGAATACGTCGGCCCCGATCCGGTCGGGATCAATGCGACGGTGACGCTGACGCCGAAGGGCGGCCTGCACTTCCGCATCCGCGAGCTCAGTTGAGCGCCAAAGAACTCGGCATGCGTGCGCACGGCCGGCGCGCCGCGGCCCGCTCATCGAGCCGGCGTGTCAGCGCCGGCCCGTGCCGGCGATGCCCGCCTCGCCTGATGCGTGCCGCGCCGTGAGCTGCGCGCGGAGCCAGACGGCGACGGCGGGCAGGATGACGGCGGCGGCGACATAGATCGGACGGGCGCCATAGCGGTCGACCAGCGGGGCCGCCAATGCGACGCCCGCCGACTGGCCACAGAACAGCGCGAAAGCGAAGATCGAGACGGCGAGCCCGCGCGCCTCGGGCGCCATCTGCGTGGCGTGCGTCTGCAGCGTGTTGTGCATCATGTAGAAGCCGAAGCCGAGGGCGAGCATGATCGCCGGCACGACAGCGAGCCCCGGCGCGGCGGCGAGCGCGAGAAAGCACGTCGACATCAAGGCGCCGCCGGCGATGACGAAGCCCCGCTCGCCGAGGCGCGCGAGCAGCCGCCTCGCCGTGAGCGAATAGAGCACGGCGCCGGCGCCATAGACCGACAGCACGAGGCCGACGAGCGAAAAGCCAAGCCCCAGGCGATGGTGAAGGTCCGCGCCGATGTAGGCAAAGGCGCCGTACATGGCGAAGGCCTCGACGAAGACGGCGGCGAGCAGAACGCGCACCCACGGCCGCTTCGCGATGCCGACGATGCCTGCAGCGAGACCGGAGAGCCCCAGGCGCGATGTCGCCGGCGGCGGCTGACCGTCCGGATTGGTGCGCAGTTCATAGAGCATCACGATGCCGGCCAGCGAATGCAGCGCGCCGACGATGAGAAACATCCGAGGCCAACCGAAGAGCTCGCCGACGATGCCCCCCAAGGCCTGCCCGAGCACGATCCCCATCATCTGCGCGGACAGGAAGCGCGCCAGCACGCCCTGCCGCCGCTCGAAGGGTACGGCATCGCCGATCCAGGCGAAGGCCAGCGGAATGGCCGCGGCGGCGAAGCCGCCGGCGACAAGCCGGGCGGCAATCAGCGTCTCGAGCGTCGGCATGAAGGCCCCGAGCGCGGTCGCGATGCCGGCCGCCAGGGCCGCCACCGCGACGACCCGATACTTGCCGAGACGGTCGCCGACGGGTCCGAACGCGAGCTGCGTCAGACCGTAGCCGATGGTGAAGGCCGTGATCACGGCGGCCGCGCCGCCGACGCTCGTCGAGAACGAGAGGGCGATCTGCGGCAGGAGCGGATCGCAGGAGCGGATGTTGATGGAACTCGCGAAGGCGGCGAGTGCCAGCGGCAGGATCGTGCGGGCCGGTACGCCGGCGGAAGGCCCGGCACTTCGGGAAGCGGTCGCAGCGGGCTCGCTCACCTGAGCGCCCCCGCACTGCGGCGCAGCGGCAGCTGCTCGTTGATCGCGCCTACGCCCAGCATCACGGCCGTGAACCCGATCGCGATCGCGGCCGTCAGCGGCTCGCCCATGATGGCGCAGCCGATCACTACGCCGAATGCCGCCTTGAGGTATCCGAGGCTCGAGGCGCCGATCGAGCCGAGCGTCGCAATCAGCCTGTAATAGAGGATTACGGCGATGCCGTTGCACAGCAGCGCGCTCACGATGAGCGCCACAAGCGAGCGCGGCGACGGTGCCACGGCAAGCGGACTTTCGATGAGGAATGCGACGGCGGTCATCACCGTCGCCGAGCAGCTGTTGGCGGCCGCAGCCGTCACGACCGGCGAGATGGTTGCAAAGCGGCGACCAAACACCGCGGCGCTGCCGTAGCCCAAGGCCGACAGCACGACGACGATCTGACCGATGAGTCCCTTGTCGATGCCGGCAAGCGCGTCGATCCCGACGACCAGAATGACACCGCCGAGCCCGACGATGAGTCCGAGGATCTTCTGCCCGCTGACCCGCTCGTGGCGGGTGACCAGCAGCGTGACGATTGTTGCGAAGATCGGCGTCGTCGAGTTCAGGATCGCGGCGAGCGCGCTCGCGATGTACTGCTGCCCCCAGAGCACCATCACGCCGGGGCCGCCGCTCGTCAGAAGTCCCTGAACCGTGAAGTCCCGCCATGTCGCGAGGGCAACCGGCACCCTAAGGCCCTTTGCCCACACGATCGTCCAGAGAAACAGGGCGGCGATCCACAGCCGCGCCGCAACGCCGGTGAAAGGCGGCACTGTTTCGAGCTGGATCTTGTTGAAGGCGAACTGCGCGCCCCAGAGCACGCCAACGAAGAGGAGTGCTGCAATCTCCAGGGACTTCGCCGGCCGTGCCCGAGCCTCGTCTCGCGTCGTCGTTGCGCTCATGCCGGCCGTCTCCCCGTAACCGGTCATTGGCTAGCTTGCGGGGGCGGAGCTGTCGAGCGGCCTTGCGGGCCGCGCACGCTCCTGGCGCGCAGGTCAGCCATCCGCGGGCTGGGCCTTGCTACTTGCAGATCCGGCTTTCGCCGTCGCGGCCGTGCCAGGCGAGGTCCATGTGGAAGTGATCGCGATGGTTGGCGTCGTAGTTGGGGCCGAGCACGGTGGTGAAGATGGCGCACGCGCCCTGCTGCACGTGGCGCAGGAAGGCGCGCTCGCGCGGATCACCCCACCAGCCGCTCTTGACGCTGATCCAGCGACCGTCGGCGAGCATGAAGGCGGAGACGTCAAGCGCGTTGGCATAGCCGTGCTCGGAGAGCCTGGCGCCGTTGACGTGATTCATGGGTCGGCAGGCGTAGGACGCTGCGACCTTGAGCTCGATGACGGGAAGCCCGAAGTGGCGACGCGCGGCCGGCGTCACGACCGACTGAACCCAGCGCTCCACGGACGGGATCATCGGGCAGCGCAGGAGCGCCGCCGGCTGGAGCCGCACCTGGCCGGCGGCGGCGGCTGACATCTCGAAGGGGCGCAGGGCGCCGCAGTGGCCGGGACCGCCGAGCGCGGCGCGTTCGATGAGGAAGGGCGAGCGGCGCACGTACCCCGACGCGAGACACTGACTCTCCTCGTCAGCGCGCCACGGTTCCGGCTTCGACACGAATCGTGGCGGGGACTTGCCGCATCCCCACAGGACGAGCAGAGCGACGACCGCCGACGCAACGCTGAAACGACTACCCCACGACATGATGCGACACTAGGTCCGACATGCTTAACGGCCGGTTAACTGTTTCGGGCAGCGCGTTAGGAGCAGCTCGCTGTCTAGCGGATCGGCCGGGCGGGAATTCGCCCGCCGCATGTCGGGCGGTGGCGAGTTCAAGGCAGAAGCGTGGCGTGGCACGCCGGATGCAAGGTGCGACCCGGAACGGACATCGCAATGCCTCTCACCAGCTCCTCGATTGTCGAATGCCGGCGTTGGCCGCGCCAGCCGGCGAGAGCCGCAATCGCGCCCCTTCACGCCGCTCTCAATCATCGTCACGGCAACGTGAGGCTGGGTTCCATACCGGCCATCGGCGCGTATCTACGGTTCAGCCGGTCGCGATCGGCCGGCACCTCAAGAAGAACCTTGCGAGCTTTCGAGACGATCACGGAGACACCCTGCCATGAAGACCATTGCCGCGACCTTCCTCACCCTCGGCCTGATTGCCAGCGCCGCCAACGCCCAGCTCCCCGGCGATTACTTCACCGGGCTCAATCAGACGGCGCCGATGAGCCCCTTTGATGAGATTAGCCAGACGGCTCCGCGCAGCATCTTCGACCAGCTCAACGAGACCGCGCCGAAGAGCGTTTTCGAGGAGATCGGTGAGACCGCACCGCTTTCGGGCGTGTTCGGCGACATCGAGCGCAACGCCCCCTGATCCAAGGCGGCGAGTTCTCCCCCCTGTCTCGCCCCGACGCGCCCGGTGGCCGAAGGTCACCGGGCGCATTGCGTGCAGGCAGCGGCGCGCGCTCGGCAACGGCGTCGCTTCCGCGCGTCCAATCCCGTTTCACAGCTGCCCGCAAGTCGATAAAAGACCTGCAGAGATGCTTGCCCGGGACGCACTGCGGATGCCGACATCAGTCAGGACGAGAAACGGCCGGCGTACGACGCGACGTGTTACGGCGGCGGTCGCCGCCGGCCTCCTTGTTGTTGCGACAGTCTCGCATGCCGCGAGCCTCGACGGCGAGGCAGTGGAGGTCACCAACGCATCCGAGCCCGTGCTCTGCGCCGAGAAGGACAACGTCACGCTCAACCTGGCCTCGCCCGCCGTGCGCCGCTTCAGGATCGAGGCCACCCATCCCGCCTACATCACGGGGGTTCAGCGCGACAGCTTCGAGGCGGACTGGACCGCCTGCGACATGTCCGGCGATCCGCGGCACGCCTCCGAGGTGAAGGCCCCGACCCGCCGCACCCTCTATGAGGAGCCGGAGTTCTGGCTGGTCGGCTGGACCATGCCGACCTATTGGCGTCCGGCGGCGGCAACGGTCCGCATCGGAGAGCGGATCGAGCGAGGGCTGCACCTCCTACAGCTCTGGATGATCCGGCCCATGGGCGGCGAGGAAGTGCTGGTCGTCTATCCGCAGGACGGCTATTGGCGGCTCAGACCGCTGGCGCCGCCGGGCCTCGCGCCGACGGCGTTCGGCTCTTCGTTCCTGGTTGGCCCGGTCGAGATCGACGGGCGGCCGCTCGTGCGAATGAAAGAGCTGGCGTTCGATCCCGCCACAAGGACCTTTGCTCTGACGTTCGAACGCGGCGGCAGCGCCACGCTGAAGGTGGCGCACGTCGACCAGAACCGCCACGTCGTCGACGTGACTTTCGAGCGTCCGGTCAGCGGCCGTCCGTTTGCGGCGCTGCGGTCGATGTATGTCACTGAGTTCAACAACGACGTGGCGCGGATCGCTGTGCGCGAGAAGGGTGCGAAAGGCTGGCGCGAAGAGGCGATCATGAACTTCAAGGCGGCGACGGCCACCGACATCTGGACGGGCCGCACCGTGATGTCGCGGCACAATACCTCCTCGCCGGACATCGTGTTCTCGAACTTCAGAACCGAGCCGTCGGGCGCAGGGCCGGCGCCGGCAAAGCCGGCGCAGAAGTAACGGTTGCGGCGCAAGGCGCCGAACGGCTTAGGGGGCGGCCATTTCATCGACGGGGAGGCGGCGGCAAGCTTCGACAATCGTGGCGACAGCGGACCCCGCCGATGCTGCAGCCGCCGGCAAGGTTCCCAGCCCGGCAGGCGCTTGCTAAGTTTCCAAAATATTCCCCTGGCCCCCGGAGGTTCCGGAGCCGCAACCGAGAGCGACGCATGATCCGCAACGAGCCCTACTGGTGGGAGGCGGCTCCCCCAAAAATCCTGCCGCGCCAGGAGGTCCTGCCGAAATGCGACGTCGCCATCGTCGGCGCGGGCTACACGGGGCTCTCGGCGGGGCTGACGCTCGCACGCGCCGGCCGCAGCGTGCAGATCTTCGACCGGATGCGGCCCGGCGAGGGCGCCTCGACGCGCAACGGCGGCATCGCCAGCGGCAACCTGAGGCCCGGCTATCAGGAGCTCGCGCGCAAGTTCGGCGAGGAGCGGGCCAAGGCGATCGGCTTGGAAAGCAAGGCGGCGCGCGAGGACCTCGCGCAGTTCATCGCCGCCGAGAAGATCGACTGCGATTTTGCCCTGGTCGGGCGATTTGCCGGCGCCTCTCAGCCTTCGGACTACGAGAACCTGGCGAGGGAAGCCGATCAGCTGCGCGCGACGCTCGGGATCGAGGCGTTCGCCGTCCCGCGATCCGAGCAGCGCGCCCACCTTGGCACCGACTTCTATCACGGCGGCATGGTGCGCACCGACATCGGCGGACTGCATCCGGCGAAGCTGCATGCCGGAATGCTCGAACGAACCCTTGCCGCGGGCGCCCGCGTGCATGGTGAGACGGCGGTCACCGGCGTGCGGTCCGACGGTGACGGCTACGAGGTCGCAACGGCGCGCGGGACGGTCCGGGCGCGGCACGTCATTGTCGGCACGAACGGTTACACGGACAAGTCCGACCCGTGGCTGCGCCGCCGCCTCGTCCCTGTGCGCAGTCGCATGATCGCGACGGCGCCCCTCTCCGACAACCTGATGAACGAGCTGATGCCGAAGCGCTACATGCTCTCGGAGACGCGCAAGCTCCATTACTACTATCGCCCGTCCCCCGACGGCCGGCGCATCCTCTTCGGCGGGCGCGACGGCACCATCGCCGGCGATCCGGTCTGGCCGACGGAAAGCCTGCGACGCGCGCTCGTCGACATCTTTCCGGTGCTCGACGACGTGGAGATCACCCACAGCTGGTTTGGACACGTCGCCATGAACCGCGACATGGTCCCGCGCATCTTCTCGCGCTCGGGAATGCGCTACGCGGCAGGCTATTGCGGATCGGGCGTCGTCTGGGCGCGATGGGCGGGCCAGAAGGCGGCGCTGCAGGTGCTCAATGAGGATGCGGGCCGATCGGCGTTGGACTTCCGGCCGCCGAAAGCAATTCCGCTCTACAACGGAACGCCCTACTTCATGCCGGCCGTCTTTGCGTGGCTGACGTTGCAGGACCGCCTCCATCATCCGCGCCGCGAGCGCCGGACCGGCAAGCCGTCGGGCGGTGCTGCATGAAGCCGGGTTGCGGTCTTGAACCCGATTGAGTAGTTGGTCGCGCAGCTTTCCTCCCCGTCGCGCGCCTCTGGAACGCGGCTTCTCGCACGAAGGGCTTCTTCCCGCATGACCGCCTGGCAGAGCTATGGGCGCGCCTTGAGGATGCTCGCCGTCGAGCGCCAGCTTGCGGCCGCGCTGGTGATCGCAGGCTGCATCATCGCCGTCATCCAGGTGCTCGAGCAGAAGCTCTTCGGCTGGGTGGTCGATGCCCTGGCGAAAGGCGAGGGGGCGTTCCCGATCATCGGGCTGTGGGCCGCCCTCGGCCTCGTCGGGATCCTCGCGAGCGTCACGGTGGCGGTCGCCGCCGACCGCATGGCGCACCGCCGCCGCCTTGCCGCCATGGGCGAAGCCTTCGAGCGCGCCATCACGCTGCCCATCAGCTATCACGCCGAGAAGGGATCGGGCGCCGTCGTGCGGGCGATCCTCGCGGGCACGGACGCGCTGTTCTGGAACTGGCTGTCGTTCTTGCGCGAGCAGCTCACGGCGATCGTCGGCATCCTGTTCCTCGTCCCGACGGCGGTGAGCATGGACTGGCGGCTCGCCTCGATCCTGCTCGGACTCGCCGTCATCTACTATCTCCTCAACTCGCTGGTGGTGCGCAAGACGAGCAGCGGCCAGGAGGCCGTCGAACAGTACCACGCCAATGTCTACGGGCGCGTCGGCGACGTCCTCGGCAACGTCACGGTGGTGCAGAGCTACACGCGCCTTGGCGCCGAGATGCAGGCCATGAAGGACATCATGGGCCAGTTGCTCTCGGCGCAGTACCCGGTGCTCACCTGGTGGGGTCTTCTCACCGTTTTCACGCGGGCGGCGGCGACCATCACCATGGTGCTGGTGTTTGCGGTCGGCGCGCTGCTCGCCGCGCGCGGCGAGGTCTCGGTCGGAACCATCGTCGCCTTCGTCGGCTTCGCCAACCTGCTCATCGGCAAGCTCGACCAGCTTTCCGGCTTCGCCGTCCGCATCAATCAGCAGGCCCCGACGCTGCGAACGTTCTTCGACCTGCTCGATGCCCGCGGGCAGGTGCAGGAAAAGCCCGACGCCCGCCCGCTCGAGCGCGTCAAGGGCGAGGTCGTCTTCGAGAACGTGACCTTCCGCTACGGCCCCGGAGCATCCGGCGTCTTCGGGATCAGCTTCCGCGTTTCCCCCGGTGAGACGGTGGCCTTGGTCGGACCGACCGGCTCAGGCAAGACCACGACGCTCGCGCTGCTGCAGCGGATGCGCCAGCCGGACGAGGGCCGCATCCTCATCGACGGCATGGATATCGCCGATGCGACGCTGCATTCGGTGCGCCACGCCATCGCCGTCGTATTCCAGGACGCCGGGCTCTTCAACCGCACCATCGCCGAGAACATCCGGGTCGGCCGGCCCGATGCGCCGGACACGGAGGTCGAACGGGCGGCGCGGCTCGCGGAGGCCCACGACTTCATCATGAAGAAGCCCGGCGGCTACGGCTTCGTCATCGGCGAGCGCGGCCAGTCGCTCTCGGGCGGCGAACGCCAGCGGGTCGCGATCGCACGCGCCATCCTGAAGGACGCGCCGATCCTCATTCTCGACGAGGCGACCAGCGCGCTCGACACGGAGACGGAGGGCCGCATCAAGCGGGCGCTCGACGCCCTTCGCAAGGGGCGCACGACTTTCATCATCGCCCACCGGCTGTCGACGGTCGCCAATGCCGACACGATCCTCGTGCTCGAGGCCGGCCGCATCGTGGAGCGCGGGCGGTTCCGCGATCTCGTCAAGGCGGGCGGATTGTTCTCCCGTCTCGTCGCCGAAGGCGGCTTCACCGAGCCTGTTGACGAGGAGGCGGCCGCCGCCGGCCCCTGACGGCGCGCGGCGGCGCAAGCCTGCGTTGGATGCTGTTCTTCATGAGGTGAGCCATGCGCTGGGTGGCATTTCGGACGGCAAGCGGCGAGGATCGAATCGGGCGTCTCATCGGCGAGAAGGTGCACGAGCTCCCCGAGGCAGCAGATCTGATGTCGCTCCTCGGCGACGACGGCGAGCGCCTGCAGCGCGCAGGCGAGCGGGCGGCGGCGAATCCCGTTGCCGTCCATGATTTCGAAGGCCTGAAGCTGCGCCCGCCGATCGCGCAGCCGCCGGCGATCCGCGACTTCTACGCCTTCGAGCAGCACGTCAAGGCCGGCCGCAGGAGCCGCGGCCTCGAGATGGTCGCCGAATGGTACGAGATCCCGGTGTTCTACTTCACCAATCCGTCGGCGCTTTCGACGACCGGCGACGCGATCGCCATCCCGCCCGGCTGCGAGAAAATGGACTTCGAGGTCGAGATGGCGGCCGTCGTCGGGCGGCGATGCTCGAACATATCGGTCGCTGAGGCCCGCGCGCACATCGCCGGCTACATGATCATGAACGACTGGAGCGCGCGCGACCTGCAACGCAAGGAGATGCTGGTCGGACTCGGACCGGCCAAGGGCAAGGACTTCGCGACGAGCCTCGGTCCGGTCTTCGTGACGGCCGACGAGCTCGAGGCAAAGCGCAAGGGTAAGGGATTTGATCTCGCCATCACCGCCACCGTCAACGGGCGGGAGTACTCGCGCGCGAACTTCGCCGACATCTACTGGTCGTTCGAGGAGATGCTGTCTTTTGCCGCGCGCGGGACGAACGTGCTCGCCGGCGACATCCTGGGCTCGGGGACATGCGGGACGGGCTGCATCGCAGAACTGTCGCTGACCGACGGCGAGGACAGGTTTCCCTGGCTGAAGCCGGGCGACGAGGTCGAGATCGCCATCGAAGAGCTTGGCCGGCTCAGGAACCGGATTGTCAGGGGTCCGCCTTTGCATCCCCTGCGCTGAGCGCGCCGGGCGCCGGCTGAGGTCGCCTGAGGCCAAGTGTGAGCGCCGCGCCGGCAAGCGATGTGATGAGCATGAGGAAGAGCGCGGCCTCGTAGCCCCCGCTCGCATCGAAGAGCCACGCGCCGAGAAGCCCGCCGAGCCCCCCGAAGATGTGATGCACCATGGTAATCAGACCCGTCAGCGCGCCGAGATTGCGCGTGCCGAAGGCTTCGCGGACGAAGATGACGGTGAGCGGCGCTGTGACCAGGAATGTGGCGCCGAACGCAAGCGCGAAGACCGCGACGGTAACGACGCTCGAATCCAGGAGGACGGCGGCGAAGACGACGACCCGGACGGCGAAGGCGAGGAAAGTCGCCACAACCGGTCCGATTCGATCGCTCGACCAGCCCGCCGCCAGAACGCCCAAGAGCATCATGAGCCCCATGAGCGCCAGGAGCTGCCCGGAACGCACCGCTTCCATGCCCCGATCCTGGGCAAGCGCCACGACATGCGTTGTGACGAAGAAGTCCTGCAATCCGCAGAGCGCATAGACCGCCAGCAGCAGCCAGAACCGGCGCGCTGAGAGGGCCGCGAGGACCGCCATATCGCCCGGCGACCCGCTCGCGGCTTTGCCCGGATGGCCGGATGCGGCGGACTGGCGCATCACGAAGCCGATGGCCGCCAGGAGCAGCGGCACGGCCGCAAGATGCAGCGCGCCGAGCCAGACATAGACGGCGCGCCAGCCGATGGTGTCGAGCACCTCGGCAAGGCCCCACATGACGATAAGCTGTCCAAGCCCCAGCCCGGCGAGCGCGATCGCGTTCGCGAGCCCGGCGCGATCCGGCGCATGCCGCGTGACCAGCACGCCGACCGGAATGACCGACGCGACGCCATTGCCGACGCCGAAGATGAGCCCGTAGCACAGGACGAGCTGCCAGGGCGCGCCGATCGCCGCGACCGCAAGCATCCCCGCTCCGGCAACAAGCACGCCAAGTCCTAAAACGAGTCTGAGGTCGATGCGGTCGGCAAGCCGCCCCGCCCCGAGCATGGCGGTCGCCGACACCAGCTGAAACACCGCCACGGCAAGGCCGATCGTCGAACGGCCGCCCGCAAGCTCCGCCTCGATCGGCTTCAGCGTGAGACCGATCGCGAAGCGCGCCCCGCCGCCGATGAAGAGAACGAGGGCGCCCGTCGCAATAACAAGACCGGCGATCGCATTCCGCGAAGCCATACGCCCCCCAAGTGCGAAAGTGCGCGCCGCAACCCGCCCCTAGACCACCGTGTCTGTTATCCGCGGCGGGACCGGACGGGTCGCGGCGAGCGATGGCCGCTGTTCCATGCGGGCGCTGTAGGCGGCGAGATTGGGGTGCCGGCCCTGCCAGTCGAACTCCGGCCAGCGGACCGCGAGGTAGCCGAGCACGGTTGCCGCCGCGATGTCTGCAAGCCCAAACGTGCCGCCGACCGCAAACTCCCGGTCGCCCAGCGTACGCGCGATTTCGGCAAGCCCGCCGTCGATCTTGCGCTGCTGGCGTTGCAGCCACTCCGCACTTTGGCGATCCGGCCCGCGCATCCGCTCGAAGAAACTCAGCACGAAGGCGTCGCAAACGCCGTCGGCAAGGACCTCGAAACGGCGGGCCGCCAGCCGTCCCTCCCGATCGGCGGGAACCAGCGGCGGTTCGGGATGATAGGCCTCGAGCCATTCCAGGATGTAGTGGGACTCGAAGATGCTCTCGCCGCCGTCGGTGAGCAGGATGGGAAGCTTCTCGAGCGGATTGTAGCGCGGCGTCTGGGTTGACCGGTCCCACGGCACCTCGGTGACAAGCTCGAACGGGATCGACTTCTCAAGGAGCGCGATGCGCACCTTTCGGGCATAGGGGCTCGGCGTGGCGCTGATCAGTCGATACATGGACGAGACCTCGGGAGCGGCAATGGCACAGCCGTTCCTACACCATCGGGCAACGCGCCGCCCAGCACCGAAGCGCGCTCCGGCCCGCCATCTCTGCCAAGCGACGAGCTTGCCACAGGCCGAATGCGCGCCCGTCCGGGCATTTGCGTTGGCGTGCGGAAACCACATATGAAGGCGGTGCTCCGCGCGATGCCGGCGCGGAGGGAGCAGGAGCGATGGCCGAAAACAAAGACAATCGAAAGGTCGTGGCCGAGAACCGGCGGGCCCGCTTCGAGTACCGCCTTGAGGACACCTTGGAGGCCGGCATCCAGCTCACCGGCACCGAGGTGAAATCGTTGCGTGCCGGCCAGGCGAACATCGCCGAAAGCTATGCCGCAGCCGAACGCGGCGGTATCTTCCTGATCAACGCCAACATCCCCGAATATCGCCAGGCCGGCAGCTTCTTCCAGCACGAGCCGCGCCGACCGCGCAGGCTGTTGCTCAAGCAGAAGGAAATCAACAAGCTCAAGGCCGCCGTGGAGCGGGAAGGCATGACGATCGTGCCGCTCGAGCTCTATTTCAATGCGCGCGGGCTTGCCAAGCTGCGCATCGCACTGGCGCAAGGCAAGAAGCTCGCCGACAAGCGCGAGGACATCAAGAAGCGGGACTGGCAGCGCCAGCGGGCGCGCCTGCTGCGCGAGCGCGGCTGACGCGAACCGGCTCGAACGGCTCGCGCCGGGCTGTGGCCGGGAGAGGAAATCACCGGCGCGAGGCTTGCCAGCGCAAGGGCGCTTTCGCGTCGGGGCGCGCACACCGCATGGCCCGCCTATCCCCGCCGCGCCGGGCGGCGGCATAATCGCCGGCAACCTGCTCCGCCGGGAGGTCGCCATCGCGAGGCGTTCGATTGGCGAGGGCAGGGCGCGGCATCCGGTCCCTGGCGATGGGCACGCCCCTACGTAAACCGGGCGCAACGGCGCTGGGCCGGGGGGCAGGTCCCCGGTGGAGAGGTCCCGGCGAGCCGGTGCGGAAGCGCGAAAATGCCGCGGAGGCTGCCGGAAGGCTGCCAGCAATTCACATGTAAGAGGCGGCCTTCCGGCGTCCTCTGCCTCCCGATCTCACGCTCGCGCCGGCGCTGGCCGGCGCCCCCTCACCGCGCCTGCGCGCTGGCGGCGGAAAGCCCGGTTGCGAGCCGCGTGAGCGTGCTGCTTGCAGCTCATCTGCGCCGTCGCCCGCCTCTTTTCCGCGAGCCCTCGCCCCGGGCATGATGCGCTGCGACTGCAGGCCGAAGGTCGACTCCCAATGGCAATCGCAAACAGGACGCGCATGACCCTCTCCGCAAATGAGCTCAAGGCCATCGAGGCGGCGGCCGTCAGAGGCTGGCCGGCGCTCGCGACGCATCCCGTCCACGGCTGGCTCGCACGCTGGTCATCCGGCGGCTCCGTGCGCGCCAACTCGGTCGCGACCGTCGCATTCGATGCCGACGCGAGCCTCGAGACGGCGGTGTCCGAGGTCGCTGCGTTCTACAGGACGCGGAACAGCGTGCCGCGGATCAACGTCACAGGCACGTCCGAGCCCGGCGGTCTCGATGCCGCGCTCGCCGCACGCGGCTGGCAGCGCGAGGGCGATCACGTGACGATGGCGAAGCGCGTCGGCGCGCAAGCGCCGGCAACGGCCACGGTGCGCGACGGGGTCGAGCGGCATCGCGACCCGACCGAGGAGTGGTTCGGGGTGTATCTGCAGGGCCTCACCCCCGACCGGCGCGGCGTCGCCGCCCGGCTGGTCGCCGGCGTGCCGAGACCGAGATGCTTCTATTCATGCCGGCGCGACGGCTTGGTCGTGGCAAGCGGGCTCACGGTCATCGACGGCGAGTTCGCGTCCGTGCAGTGCATGGCGACGCTTCCCGCGGCACGGCGCACCGGCGCCGCGACGGCCGTGCTCGAGGCGCTGGAAGCCGACGCCGTGGCAGCGGGCGTCCGGCTCATCTACCTGCAAACCGACGCCGCGAACGCGGCTGCGATCGGCCTTTACGAGAAGCGCGGATTTCTGATCGCCGACCGCTACCACAGCCGCGTGCTCAGACCTGCGACAGGCACGGCCACGTGATCGTTTCTATCCGGCATCGGCAAGGGAAGAAGGCGCCTGCGCGCTGCGGTCAGCGGCGCTCGACGACGAGAACGACATCCCGGCACGCCACGACCGTGACGCTCTCGCCTGCGTCCGCGTCCGGTCCTTCGGCCAGCCAGAGCGTCTGGTCGATGCGGATCTTGCCCCGGCCGAAGCGGATCTCCTCAACCACGATACCGGCTCTGCCGACAAGCTCGTGTGCCGGCCGGTTGAGGTTCGGTTCGTCGGAGATCGAAAGGGCCGGCACCGCCCAGACGACGTCGATCAGGATGTCGAGAACGATGGCCGCCACGCCCGAAGCGACGATCATCCAGCCGAGCTCGTCGCCGGTCGCGATGAGGTAGCCGCCCGAGAGGAGAAGAACCACTCCGAAATAAGGGAGCACGACGCTTATGGACGCAATGACGATGACCAGCGCCGAGGGCTCCGTTCGCGGCGGAGGCCTTGCAGGAGACGTCATTGGTCACATCGCCTGTAAGCTCAGGTCATTCGCGCTCGACCATCAGCACCGATCCCGCGCTCCCCTTGATGCGCACGCGCGTGCCGGCGGGCGCTTCCGGCCCCTCGGCGATCCACAGCGTATCGCCGACCCGCACCTTGCCGCGACCGCCACGGATCGCTTCCTCGACCACCACGACCCGGCCATGAAACTCGCCGCCCGGCTGGTTGAGCGTGGGAAGATCGGTCTTCGCGCCGGTGGCCAGAGCATAGCGCCTGACCATGAACATGGCGATGACCGAGAACACTGCGAAGGATGCGACCTGCAGCTGCCAATCGACGCCGGTCGCAAAGCCAAACGCCGCGGTCGCCAGGGCGGCGACCCCGAACCAGAGCAGGTGGATGCCCGGCACCACCGTCTCGAGCGCAAACAGGATCACGGCGATGATGAGCCAGACCGCCGGTCCGAGCGCCAGGATTGCATTCCAAACCGCCATCGATTGAACTCCCCGTTCCCGGACCCGCGGCACGACGGGCGATGCCGTGCCCGCGGACCCAAGCCGTCCCGCCCCCGTTCACACCGACGGCACGCTGCCGCCATTGGGCCGCGCCGAGCCGCCGGCCGACCGCTTTCCGAACGCCTCGCTGGCGATCTCGGCCAGTCCTCCGAGCGAGCCGATCACGGCCGAGGCCTCGAGCGGCATCATGATAATCTTCTGGTTCGGCGACTTGGCAATGGCCTCGAGCGCCTTCATGTAGTTATTGGCGACGAAGTAGTTGATCGCCTGCACGTTGCCGGTGGCGATGGCCTCCGACACCATGCGCGTCGCCGCGGCCTCCGCCTGCGCCGCACGCTCGCGCGCCTCGGCATCGCGGAAGGCGGCCTCCTTGCGGCCTTCGGCCTCCAGCACGGCAGCTTGCTTCTCGCCCTCCGCCTGCAGGATCGCCGCCTGGCGGTGTCCTTCCGCCTCCAGGATCTGCGCGCGCTTGTCTCGCTCCGCCTTCATCTGACGCGCCATGCTGTCGACGAGGTCGCGGGGCGGTGCGATGTCCTTGATCTCGATGCGTGTCACCTTGACGCCCCAGGCTTCGGTGGCCGCGTCCACCACCTGCAGCAGCTTGACGTTGATCTGATCGCGGTTGGAGAGGAGCTCGTCGAGGTCCATCGAGCCCATGACCGTGCGGATGTTGGTCATCGTCAGGTTGATCATCGCCTGCTCGAGCTGATCGACCTGGTAGGCGGCCTTGGCCGCGTTCATGACCTGGTAGAAGGCGACGCCGTCCACCTTCACCATGGCGTTGTCGCGCGTGATCACGTCCTGGGAGGGAATGTCGATCACCTGCTCCTTCTTGTTCATCCGGTAACCGACCCGCTCAACGAAGGGGATCAGAAAGTTGAGCCCCGGCCCCAGCGTGCGGGTGTACTTGCCGAAGTTCTCGACCGTCCATTCGTAGCCCTGCGGCACGAACTTGATGGACATGCGCGCAACGATCACGGCGAACGCCAGCAGCACGAGGCTGGTGATGCCGAAGGTTCCAATCGATCCGACGAGGTTCATGGGGCCCTGCCTATGTCAAAAAGTCGCACTTTGAATCTGGGATGCCATCAGGCGATTTCTAGTAAGCCCCGCTCAATTTATGGTAAATAATTGATTTTAAAGTGATTAATTTTGAACTTCGGTCACGGCCGCCGCGTGAAGCGGTTGTAGCTCGCCAGCGCCTCGGCCAGGTCGGCGTCGCGGGCCGAAAGCTCCGCGAGCACTTCTCGCGACGCCGTGCGCAAAGCCTCGATGACGGGACCGGTGAAGGGACGGACGCTCAGTCCGGCCGTGGCGCGCAGGCGCGCCTCGACCTCGGTCCGCGCCGCCGGAAACCCCGTCAGCCATTTGTCGATGGTGCGGCGGCAGGCCTCGTCCAGGAGGCGGCGCTCCGCGTTCCCGAGCCCAAGCCAAAAGTCGCCGTTGATCACGAGGTCGAAGAGGTAGGCCGGCTGAAACCACTCGCTGCGATGGAAGACCGGCGCAACGGGACTGGCCCCGAGATGGCCCCGCGCCGCCGGCGTGAGGGTGAAGAACACGTCGACCGTGCCGTCGGCCATGGCTGCAACCGTGTTTGCCGCCTCCAACTTGACGACCTCGGCACCAAGCCTGCGCAGAACCTGATCGGCAAAGGTGTTGAGACTGCGAACCTTGAGTTGCCTCAGATCGCCCGGCGACCTGATCTCGCGCCGGAAAAAACCGCCCATCCCTGCCCCGATGCCGCACGGCAGAACCCGGACGTTGAAGCCGTCGCGCCAGTAGGCCTGTTCCAGCAGATTGGCACCCTCCGCCCGCATCCAGCGGACGTGACCGGCCATGTCGAGACCGAAGGGCACGGCGCCGGCGAAGACAGCGTATGCGAGCCGGCGATTGCTGCTCTGGATCGGCGAGTGCCAGCCGAGCGGACGTCCGGACTTGGCGACTTCCGCCAGGACCTGACCGGCTTTCGGCGCCTCATCCGCGCCCTCGATCCTCACTTTCAGCTTTCCGCCCGAAAGTTGCTCCAGTTCCGAGGCGAAATCGCGCACCTGCTCGGAAAATCCGCGATGTCCTTCGCCCGCGAACGCGGATCGCGCCAGCGCCATCTCCGCGGCGCGCGCCTGCCGCTGCAGGTCGCCAAGTTCCGACTGCGGTACGGGACCTGGAAGCGAGAGCCGGACGGGAAGCTCGACGCGCCGGCCCGGCGTGGCCGGAGCCGGCGAGCTGTCGGCATCCGATGGCGGCTGCGCGGTCGTGGTTGGCGGCCCCGGCTGAGTTGGAACCGGCACCGGCGAAAAAACCGTGGGAGCGACGGCCGGTGCGGCCTTCTGGTCCCGAGGCTCTGGCGGGACCGGCGGCGCGGGCGGTACCTGGGCAACGCCAACGCGTCCGCCGGGTGCGGCCACGCTTGGTGCTTCTGCGGCCGCCCGGATCGAGTCGCGACGCCGCTGCGCCTCGGCGGCGTGGCGGCCAGCCGGGTAGGCCGCGAGGTAGGCATCGTAGGCGGCGATGGTATTCGCCGATTGAGCCGTCTGCCACGCTTCGGACTCGCGCGCCGGCCCGAGCACCAGTTGATGGAAGCCCAGTCCGGCGGCCAGCAGCGCCGCCGCGAGCCCTGCCGCGAGACGCCAGCCGGTCGATCGGCGGGCGCGGGGTTGTGGCGCCGACGCCGGGGTTGCCGGCAGATCGGCGAAGGTTGCCGAGCGGACCAGCCGCTCGGTTGCCTTGGCGGTTGCCGCCCCGATAGGACCGGACTGCGCGGCTGTCGCTCCGTCCAGCAACATCGACCGCCAGGCAGCGACTGTCTGCGGCCGGGCTTCGGCGCGCACCGTCATCGCCAGATCAATCGCCTTAAGAAACGATGGTCGGAAGCCGTCGGCGGAAACGTCGCGCATGAGGCCGTCCGGCTCGAGATCGCGCGAGAGGGCGTCCGCCGGCTGTCTGCCGGTGACCAGGAAATAGAATGTGGCGCCGAGCGCGTAGATGTCGCTCCAGGGTCCCTGACGATCGACGTCGAGGGCGTACTGCTCCTTCGGCGAGTAACCCGGCGTGACGATGGCATGCACCGTTTTCGAGCGCGCGCTGAGCGCCTGGCGTGCCGCCCCGAAGTCGATCAGCACCGGAGTGACGCCGTCGCGCATGATGATGTTGGCCGGCTTGATGTCCCGATGCAGGATGCCGGCGGCGTGGACGGCTTCGACGGCGTCCAGGAGCTTTTGCGCGATGGCGTCGATCTCGTCCTGCGTCGGCGCCCGGCCGAGAGCGCGGCGCCATTGCGACAGGTTGGGGCCCGCCTCGAAATCGAGCACCATGTAGGCCGTGTTGTTGGCCTCGAGCAGACGGGCAACCCGCACGATATTCGGGTGGCGGAAGCGCGCCAGCGTGCGCGCCTCTTCGAGAAACTTCTCGCGGCCCCAGCGGAAGATGCCCGCCTCGTGCGACGATCGCGAGTTGACGGTAAATCCGCTCTCGCGGACGGCGATGTCGGACGGGAAATACTCCTTGATGGCGACCGGCGTGCCGAGGCGGATGTCCTCGGCGCGATAGGTCAAGCCGAATCCGCCCTGCCCCAGGACGGCGAGAATGCGGTAGTCGCCGCCGACGATCGAGCCTTCGGGAAGCGCCTGACGGAATTCCAACGGCCGAGTCTCCGATTGCCCTGGCTGCGGGCCCCGAACGGTCGCCGATTTGCCGGGATGGCGCAAGAGTGCCCACCGGGGACTGACGGGGCGATCTGCCGGTCCACCCGGGGGCTCATGCGGCAGCACGCGCGGCCTCGCAGTTGCGCGATGGTGCGGGAAGCCTTTTGCCAGCGAAGCCGTCTCGTGAAACACTGCCGCCAGCACGCGATTGCCAGATTGGAGAAGCCCGCCATGACCGATCAGCCTGTCGTCCGGTTCGATGTCGAAGACGGCGTCGGCGTCATCACTGTCGACTATCCGCCGGTCAATGCGCTGGGACCGGGCGTCTCGGACGGCATCATCGCCGCGCTTGACAAGGGCATGGCCGACCCGAACGTCCGGGCCTTCGTGCTGATGGGGGCCGGGCGCACGTTCATCGCCGGAGCCGACATCCGCGGCTTCGGCAAGGCGCGTCCCACGCCGACGCGGCGCACGTACGATGTCCTCGACGCGGCGACGAAGCCGGTCGTGGCGGCGATCCATGGCTACGCCCTCGGCGGCGGTCTCGAGAACGCCCTCGCCTGCCACTACCGGATCGCCGTTCCATCCGCCAAGGTGGGCCTGCCCGAGGTTCAGATCGGCATTCTTCCCGGGGGCGGCGGCACCCAGCGCCTGCCCCGTCTCGTCGGCCCGAAGGTCGCCCTCGAGATGATCGTCTCCGGTCGTCACGTTCCGGCGGATGAGGCGCGCCGGCTCGGCATCATCGACGACATCATCCCGGGACAGGATCTGAGGAAAGAAGCGGTCGCATGGGCCAAGCGCATTGCCGACCGGCGGCCTCTGCCGCGCGTGCGCGACAGAAGTGACAGGCTCGCCGAGGCCAAATCCGATCCGGGCATGTTCGATGCCGCGCGCAAGGCCTTCGCGCGCAAGATGCGCGGGCAGCCGGCGCCGGAAAAATGCATCCAGGCGGTTGAGGCCGCATGCACGCAACCGTTCGATGAAGGGATTGCGACCGAGCGGCGGCTTTTCAGCGAGCTCGAGAATACGCCGGAGGCTCAGGCGCTGCGCTATGCCTTCTTCGCCGAGCGCGAGGTCAACCGGATTCCGGGATTGCCAAGGGAGTTGAAGGTCCCCGAGATCAAGACCATGGCAGTCGTCGGCGCCGGCACCATGGGCGGCGGCATTGCCATGAGCTTCGCGGACGCCGGGATGCCGGTGAAGCTCGTCGACGCCGCACCGGACGTCCTCGCGAAGGGGCTGCAGCGCATCAAGGCCAACTACGAGACGAGCGTAAAGCGCGGCTCGCTCACGCAGGCGGAGATGGAGAAGCGGCTGGCCCTGATCCAGCCGGTCGAGCGGATCGAGGACATCGGTGATTGCGACGCCGTGATCGAAGCCGTGTTCGAGCGAATGCCGGTGAAGCAGGAGGTGTTCCGCAAGCTCGATGAGGTGATGAAGCCCGAGGCGCTGCTCTTCACCAACACCTCGGCGCTCGACATCGATCAGATCGCGACCGTGACACGGCGGCCCGAGAAGGTCGCCGGCACGCATTATTTCGTGCCGGCCAACGTGATGAAGCTGTTCGAGGTCGTCAACGCGTCGAAAACCGCGCCCGAGACGCTCGCTGCCGCCATGAAGCTCGGACGCGACATCAACAAGATCTCGGTCTACGCCGGCAACTGCGACGGCTTCGTCGCCAACCGCAGTCGCATTCCCTTCAACCTCGAGCAGGGGCTGATGATCGAGGAGGGCGCGCTGCCACAGCAGATCGACAAGGTGATGGAGGACTTCGGCTATCCGGTCGGGCCGTTCAAGGTGAACGACATGTCGGGGCTCGACGTATCCTACGACACCCGGAAGCGGCGCGCGGCCGCCGATCCCAACTACCGCGGTCTCCCCATCACCGACGCCATCGTCGAGGCTGGCCGTCTCGGACTGAAGACCGGAGCCGGCTGGTACAAATACGAGAAAGGCGATCGCACGCCGCATGTCGATCCGGAGCTTGAGGCGCTCATCAGAAGCAAGGCGGCCGAACTCGGCATCAAGCAGCGCAAATTCACGGACGACGAGATCCTCAAGCGGCTTCTCTTCGGCGCCATCAACGAGTGCTGCAAGATCATCGAGGAGGGCAAGGCCATCCGCGCCTCCGACATCGACGTGATGTGGCTGCACGGCTTCGGCTTCCCGCGCTACAAAGGCGGCGTCATGTATTGGGCCGACACCGTCGGCGCGCGCGAGATCTACAATCAGGTCGCCGCTTGGCATCAGATGTACGGTGCCCGCTGGCGTCCGTCGGAACTCCTGCGCAAGACCGCGGAAGCCGGAGGCAAGCTCCGCGAGCTCAAGGCTGAGCGGCTGCGCTAGAGCGGGAGGCATTGTCGCGGTCGCCGCAACCTGCCGGATTTGCAACGCGCGCCAGGCACGGTGCTGCGTCCGCGGCGAGGGCTCGCGCCGTACGCGTTGATGCCGTCGCAAGCGCCCGCAGCGATCTGGACCGTAGCCCGCACGACAGGTTGCCAGTTGCGCCAGCCTCAGAGTAAGACGGCTTCGGATCGGCGCGACGCAATCGCAATCCGTCTTGCGCCCGATGCGTCGAGCAGGGACCGGCGGCGACGCATTGAGCCAACACCAGTCCGAGAGCCGAAGCACAGATGACCTTGCCATCGGAGTCGAAAGAGACCGCGCGGCGATCGTCGACCGCAAACATGGCCCCGGATGCAACCCCCGTGGTGAGCATCGACAAGGTTCGGGTCGCGGTCATTGGACTGGGCTATGTCGGTCTGCCGCTCGCCACCTATCTTGCGCAGCACTTTCCGGTGACCGGCTTCGACATCAACCGGCAGCGGGTCGAGGAGCTGCGGAGCGGCTATGATCGGACGCACGAGCTCAACGACGATGAGCTGGAGATGGCGCGAAAGATCGCCTACTCGAGCGACCTCGGCGATCTCGGCGGCTGCAACTTCTTCATCATCACTGTGCCGACGCCTGTCGACGCCGCGCGCCAGCCTGATCTCAACCCGTTGAAGCGCGCGAGCGAGACGGTCGGCAGGACAATCGCGCGGGGGGGCGTCGTGGTCGTCGAATCGACCGTCTTCCCGGGGGCGACGGAGGAATACTGCGTCCCGATCATCGAGAGCCTCTCCGGCCTCAGGCTGAACCGCGACTTTTACGCCGGCTACAGTCCAGAGCGCATCAATCCGGCCGATCCCGCCCACCGGCTGCCGAGCATCCGCAAGATCACGTCGGGATCGACCAGGGAGGCCGCCGATCTCGTCGACGCGGTATACCGCCGCATCATCACGGCCGGAACGCATCGTGCGCCGTCGATCCGGGTGGCGGAGGCGGCAAAGGTGATCGAGAACGTCCAGCGAGACGTCAACATTGCGCTTTTCAACGAGCTGGCGCTTCTCTTCAAACGGATGGGCCTTGAGTCGCGCGACGTCTTTGACGCGGCGGCGACGAAATGGAACTTTCATCGTTACGAGCCCGGGCTCGTCGGCGGCCATTGCATCGGCGTCGACCCCTACTACCTGACGCACAAGGCGCAGTCGCTGGGCTTTCATGCCGAGATGATTCTGGCGGGCCGGCGAATCAACGACAGCATGGCCAGCTACGTCGCGCAGGACATCATCAAGTCGATGCTGCGCAAGCGGCTTCGGGTCGACGGCGCGCGCATCCTGATCGCAGGCTTCACCTTCAAGGCCAACTGCCCCGATGTGCGCAACACGAAAGTCGCCGACCTCGTCCACGAGCTTGCGGCCTTCGGCCATCGCGTCACCGTCTACGACCCGCTCGCCCTCAAGGACGAGGTCGAGCGCGAGTACGGCATCACGCTCGCCGACACTCTTCCGGCCGGCGCATTCGATGCCGTCGTCCTCGCCGTCAGGCACGATGCGCTCGCCGCCAAGCCGCCGTCCTTCTACCGCGAGCTCCTGGTGCCGGGCGGCCTCCTCTACGATCTGAAGCACGTCCTGCCGATCGACGGGAGCGACGCGCGGCTCTGAAGCCGCGGCGACCCGCAAGCTGATCGCCTGACGGACCAAGCTCGCTCAGCGGACGGTCTGGCCGGCGCCCCGCCACAGGCCGACGGTGTCGATCACCACCTTCTCAGCCAGCGCCTGCACGGGCACGCGCCGGAAGGCGCGATGCGCCACGAGCAACGCAACGATGTCCGCTCGCCGCAGCGCCTCCTCGAGTCCCGCCAGCCGGACGTCGCCGGCCTCGCTGAGAGGCCGCGGCAGCACCTGGATGTGCGGCTCGACCACCATCAGCTCGCCGAGGCGGGCCTTCCGCGCGCGCTCGACGATCGCGACCGCCGGACTCTCTCGCAGATCGTCCACATCGGGCTTGTAGGTGAGCCCGAGGAAGGCAATCGCCGGCCGCTTGAACCTGTCGGCACGGTGGCGGATCTGCTCGAAGACGAAGCTCGTCTTGCGATCATTGACCTCGCGGGCGGTGCGAATGAGTCGCGCCTTGTCGGGCATCGCCTCGACGATGAACCACGGGTCGACCGGAATGCAGTGCCCCCCGACGCCCGGACCGGGTTGCAGGATGTCGACCCGCGGATGGCGGTTCGCCGCTGCGATCACCTCGTGCACGTCGATGCCCCAGTCGGCGCACAGCATCGACAGCTCGTTGGCGAAGGCGATGTTGACGTCGCGGAACGCATTTTCGGCAAGCTTGACCAGCTCCGCAGCGCGACTCGACATGACAATCATCTCGCCGCGGCAGAAGATCGAGTAGAATTCGAGCGTGCGCTCTGCGCTGCGATCGTCGAGCCCGCCGATCGTCCTCGAATTGTCGACGAGCTCGCGCAACGTCTGCCCGGGAAGAATGCGCTCCGGACAATAGGCCACCATCACGTCGGACGCATTCGGCGCAGCAAGCGGGAAAGTCAGGTCGGTGCGCAGTTCCGACAGCAGTTGGGTCATCCGCTCGGTCGTCCCGACCGGCGACGTCGATTCCAGAATGATGAGATTGCCCTTCGCCACTACGGGCGCGATCGACCGCACCGCCGCCTCGACGGCCGAGAGGTCCGACGACCTGTCGGCCCTGATCGGCGTCGGCACGGCAATGACGAAGGCGTCGGCCGGCTCCGGCTCGGTCACTGCGCGAAGCTTGCCCGTGCCGACGGCCGCGCGCAGGATCACGTCGAGATCGGTCTCGGCGATGTGGCTGGTCCCGCTGTTGATCGTGCGCACGGCCTCCGGATCGATGTCGACGCCGACCACGGGAACTCCGCGGGTTGCAATCGTGGCGGCGGTGGGAAGTCCCACGTAGCCAAGGCCGACGACCGACACCTTCGAGAATCCGCTTTTCCCGCTCATGCCGTCAGCGCCTCGATGATCTTGCGGCCCGCCGTCCCGTCGCCATAGGGATTGCGCCTCCCGGTCATTGCGGCGTAGGCGACGGGATCGTCGAGAAGCCTCGCAACCTCGGCGACGATGCGCTCCGCCTTGGTGCCGACGAGCCGCACGGCGCCCGACGCGATCGCCTCGGGCCGCTCGCTCGTCTCGCGCATGACGAGCGCAGGCTTCCCGAGAGTTGGGCTCTCCTCCTGAATACCTCCGGAATCTGTGAGGAGGATATCCGCCCGGCTCATGAGATAGACGAAACGGGAGTAGCGCAGCGGATCGATGAGCTTGATCCGTGCCTTGTCCCCGAGGAGTTGCCCAACCGGCCCGCGCACATTGGGATTGAGGTGCACGGGGTAGACGATTTCGACGTCCTCCCGCTCGGCGACGGCCGCGAGCGCCGTGCAGATTTGGCGGAAGCCCTCGCCGAAGCTCTCGCGCCGATGCCCCGTAACAAGAATTAGACGCTTCGACCGGTCGAGCCAGGCGAACTCGCTCTCAATCGCCGCCTTGAGTTGCGGATCGCGCTCGATCCGCGCCCGCATCTCGAGCAGCGCATCGATCACGGTGTTGCCGGTGACGACGATATCCGCGTCCGGAACGCCCTCGCGGCGAAGGTTCTCGCGCGCCGCGGGAGTCGGCACGAAGTGCCGGGTCGCGATCGCGCCGACGAGCTTGCGGTTGATCTCCTCGGGCCATGGGCTGTAGCGGTTCCACGTGCGCAAGCCCGCTTCGACATGACCAACCGCAACGCGGCGATGGAAGGCGGCCATGGCGCCCGCGAACGCCGTCGTCGTGTCGCCCTGGACGAGCACCCAATCCGGCTCGTAGCGCGCGATCACGGCATCGAGCCGCTGCATTGCGATTGCCGCGATCTCGGACAGATTGCGCGCATCGTTCATGATGCCGAGATCGGTATGTGGCGCGAGGCCGAGGTCGCCGAGGGTCTCGGTAAGCATGGTCTGGTGCTGCCCGGTCGAGCACAGATGCCACTCGATGCCGCCGGCGGCCCGGAGCGCACTCACCACGCCCGCCATCTTGATCGCCTCGGGACGCGTGCCGACGACAAGCAGGACCCGTCGGCAGAGGCTGGGCGCGGACGAGGCGCGAAACCGCAACTGCGAGACGTCGGACAGTCCCGGCGGCTCCGGTGCGACGGCGATCGCACCGGTGACGGCGTCCCTGCCCATTCTCTCGCCAGCCGTCATCGTCAAGAGCCACGCCGGAAACTGCGGCGTTCCCATCGCAGGTGTTCGGAGCCTGTCAGCTTGCCGTCACGCCTCGGTGAAAAGCCGAGCCCATGAGCGCGCAGGGATCATTGCTTTCATCTGCAATTAGAATCGTCAATTTGGCCTGGAAATTGCAAAAAATAATTCTTCTATTTTTAGTTGCAAAAATAAAGACAAAACTGCTCCGATTCAATGCGTTAGAGACACAACGGCAAACGGGCGCTACGTTTGCGGCCTCGTCCATAGTCGCCCGCGTCAACAAAAAAAGCGTCCCGCTGCGCCTGCAATTCAATATAGAGTTGCAATTAACATATAAAATCAATTTTAAATTGCATTTGGCCCTTTTCTCCTCAACCCGCTTGCGCCGGCCGCATGATGACCGAGTTTGCCCGTCGCGAGCCGACACCGCGCACGCTGTGCGGCAGCCCTGTCATCCATGACATCGGAAAGCCGGGGCGGCCCGAGACGGCCCCACCGTGTCAGCCGTTTCGCATGGGACGGCGCCGGCAAGTGACCGCCGCGTCCCACCGGATCGCTTCGCAATTCGAGCGGGCGGCCAGAGTTCGCGCGCCGGCCGGACCCGGACACTCGGGGCCGCGCCATCGCGGGAGCGCATCGACGACGCACGATGTCGCACGGCGCCGGTGTCGCGAGCATCGCCGCACCGAGGCTTGTGACTGGGCCGCGCCGCCGCCCGCTCTGCCTACCATGAGCCTGCGGCGCGTGCTGGTCGGCACCCGCCTCGCTGAGGCGGAGCGACGAGCGCGACGAGTTCGGGATGGTGGGCGCGACAGGGATCGAACCTGTGACCCCTACCATGTCAAGACGGACTAGCCCGGAGAGCTAATGAAAATATCACGATCAATCCGCGTGTTAGTGATTTTGGCCGGAAGGCACGCGACGTGAACTATCGTAGTACAAGGCGCGAATTGGCTCGCGCGCTGCGACAAATCTGCGACAGATCGGGGCGGCTCGGGCGCGGCAAGATCAGCTGGCCAGCACCGCCGCGCCGTTGACGCCATTGAAGCCCGTCGGCGCATGCGCGGCAGGCTCGCTGCTCGCGACGCCCGCTGGCGGGCCCGCGGCGATCTTCACCCGGTTGCGCCCCTCTGCCTTCGCCTCGTAGAGCGCCTGGTCGGCCGCGCGCAGCACCGCCTGCGGCGTGCTGCCTTGCACCGGAAACGCCGCGACGCCGACCGAGATCGTGATCCGCGGCAGATGGTCGTCGAGGTAGCGCACGCTGAGCCCCTGGATGGCGGCCCGGAGCGCCTCCGCGCGCTCGGCGGCGGCGGCCGTTCCGGCGCCCGGCAGCAGCACGACGAACTCCTCGCCGCCAAACCGGCAGGGTACGTCCTCGACGCGGAAGTGCCGCTTGAGGCACGCCGCGACGGCGCGCAGGACGGTGTCGCCGGCATCGTGACCGAAGTTGTCGTTGAACTGCTTGAAGTGGTCGATGTCGATCGAGAGGATGCTGACGCTCGCCCGCTCGCGCTCGGCCCTCGCGAACTCGCGGCGGCAGGTCTCGAGCATATAGCGCCGGTTGAAGAGATCGGTCAGCGGATCACGGATCGACTGATCCTTGAGCTGCTCGCCGAGCCGCACGTTGGCGATCGCCAGGCTGATCCGCTCGGCGCAGCTGATGGCGAGGCGGCGCTGCTCGACGATTGCCTCCGACGTCGCGGTGAGCCCGTCGCCCGTCGGGAACTCGAGGTGCAGGAGGCCGACAGTATCGCCGTGCGCCAGGATGGGAATGCAGGCGTAGTGCTCCGGCTTGCGCTCGCCGAGATGCCGGCAATGGAAATCGATCGATTGCTCGCCGTGGGTGTAGGTGCGCCCGCGGCGCAGGCCCCAGCACTGGTCGGGCTGCATGGTCGCGACGCTTCCATTCCCGTTC
>Ga0209172_10001532_pt1 | contig 48153 bp, 40 predicted proteins | sample LarsenN4metaG_FD_184113 | JGI IMG/M metagenome (GOLD analysis project Ga0209172, IMG submission 184113) | Hot spring sediment bacterial and archeal communities from British Columbia, Canada, to study Microbial Dark Matter (Phase II) - Larsen... ... | reverse complement strand
GCCTGATCTACAAGGAGCAGAGCGCCGGGCGGATTTTTTTCGATCTTTGCCGCGCGTCGGGTCAATTTGCTTTTTATTCGCTGTTCGGCGATGAGAGAAATAAATATCGCAACAAGGGCCGGATCTACCATTACGGCGCCATGCTTCAGGCGAAGTTTCGCAGAGAACATGCACAGAACTCAGCCACTCCCGATCCTGTCCACGCGGTTCGAATTCGCGGCAATTGAGAAAGCGCTTGGTTTGTGATCACGGTGTAAAGTAGATCGAGTCCTCCAGAGCGAGACAGTCCAGAAGCGCCGATGGAAAATCCCAGTTTTTTCAATCTCTATCGCCACGGTTTCATTCGCGTTGCCGTCGGCGTTCCCGAGTTGCGCGTTGCCGACCCGGCTTTCAACGGCGCGCGCACCATCGAGCTGATGAATCAGGCCGAACGGGAAAAGGCGATCCTAGTACTGTTTCCGGAGCTCGGCCTCTCGGCCTATTCGTGCGACGACCTGTTTCATCAGCAAGCGCTGCTGAACGGCTCGCTCGATTCCCTCGGTGCCGTTTTGAAGGCGTCCGCCCAGCTCAATCTGATTTGCGTCGTCGGCCTGCCGCTGCAGGTCGATCACCTGCTGTTCAACTGCGCGGTGGTGTTGTCGCGCGGCAGGATCCTCGGCGTCGTGCCGAAAACGTATCTGCCGAACTACCGCGAATTCTATGAATCCCGGCAATTCGCGCCGGCAGCGGCGGCGCGCAGCACGACGATCGACATCCTCGGCCAGCCGGGGATTCCGTTCGGCGAGCGCTTGCTCTTCGAGCTGCGCGAAAACCCGCAGTTTACTTTTTTCGTCGAGATCTGCGAGGACTTGTGGGTGCCGATTCCGCCCTCCTGCGGCGCCGCGCTCGCCGGAGCCACGGTCATTCTCAATCTCTCCGCCTCCAACATCACCATCGCCAAGGACGACTATCGCAAAAACCTGGTCGCCAATCAGTCGGCGCGCTGTTTGGTGGGGTATCTCTACACTGCCGCCGGGACCGGCGAATCGACCACCGACTTGGCCTGGGACGGCCACGCAATGGTCTATGAAAACGGCAACATGATCGCCGAGTCGGAACGGTTCCGTTACGACTCGCAGCTCATCACGGCGGATATCGATCTCGATCGCATCACGCAAGAGCGGATGCGCCAGAACAGTTTCGCTCAAAGCATGCAGCGCGAGCACGACAAGCTGGGCGACTTCCGGCGGATTCAATTCAACGTCGATCTGCCCAAGACCGAGCCGTTGCTGTGCCGGCGCCAGATCGATCGATTTCCCTATGTACCCGCCGACCCGGCGCTGCGCGATCGGCGCTACTACGAAGCCTATAACATTCAGGTGCAGGGTCTGGTCAAGCGGCTCCAGAGTTCGCGCATCAATAAGGTGGTCATCGGCGTCTCGGGAGGGCTGGATTCCACCCATGCCTTGATCGTCGCCGCCCGGGCGATGGACCTGCTGAAACTGCCGCGCGCGAACATCCTCGCCTATACGATGCCGGGGTTCGCCACCAGCCGCCACACGCTGGCGAACGCCCGGGCGCTCATGGAGGCGGTCGGCTGCACCGCGCAGGAATTGGACATTCGCCCGAGCTCCGAACAGATGCTGCGCGACATCGGCCACCCTTATGCGCAAGGCGAACCGGTCTTCGACATCACCTTTGAGAACGTGCAAGCCGGAGAACGCACCAGCCATCTCTTTCGATTGGCCAATCTCAACCAAGCGCTGGTGCTCGGAACCGGCGATCTGAGCGAGCTCGCCCTCGGTTGGTGCACCTACGGCGTCGGCGACCACATGTCGCATTACGGCATCAACGCCAGCGTGCCAAAGACGTTGATGCAGTTTTTGATCCGCTGGGTAGCCGAGACCAAGCAGCTCGGCGATGCCGCCAGCAAAGTGCTGCTGTCCATCGTCGAGACCGATTTCAGCCCCGAACTCATTCCCAATCACATCGACAACGCCGAGCCAAGCCAGCGCACCGAGGACATCGTCGGCCCCTACGAGCTGCAGGATTTTACCTTGTATTACATCACTCGCTTCGGCTATCTGCCGTCGAAAATCGCCTTCCTGGCTTATTGCTGCTGGCGCGACCGCACGCTGGGGCGCTGGCCGGACATTCCAAAGACGAGACGAAACCAGTACGGCATCGCCGAGATCAAGCGCTGGCTCGAAGTATTCGCCTGGCGCTTTTTCCAGGTCAGCCAGTTCAAGCGGAGCTGCGTACCCAACTCGCCCAAAGTCGGCTCCGGCGGATCGCTCTCACCGCGCGGCGATTACCGCGCCCCGAGCGACAGCGAGGCGACCGTTTGGCTCGAAGAGATCAAGCGGATCCCGGACTCGGAACCGGAAAATTTAACCGCAAAAGGCGCAAAGTAACTCATGGACCGGTCGGTACAACACAGCGCATGAAAATCCCCCTCTTTCCCCTGGCGCTGTGAAAAAATCAAATCCCCCTGTCTCCCCCTTTTTCAAAGGGGGACTTTTAAACGCGGCGCTTCTTTTCAACTGATTGAGAATGCGCATGGTTCGAGCGACGATTTCCCCTCTTTGGAAAAGAGGGGAAGGGGAAGGGGGACTACTACTAAAACCGAGCTTTTGTTTACCTGATTGACAGTGCAGATGGATCGGGCGTCGGTTACCTGTCGTACCGACAGTGATATGAAATACTTTGCGGGGAATTATCCGCTCATCGCAAAGTGCTTTTCGGATTGCCGAGACCGGTGAGATTGAAATCGAAGTAAAAGCTGGTCTTCGCCGGATTGACGTTTCGGCGCACGCCGAGGGTTATGCTCCAGCATTCGCAGAACGATAAAAATTTCGTCGCCGCGCTGAAGTTAAGGAACTTACCTTCACGCGAATCGACATTGGTCGCGGCATACAGAAGCAGATTGTCGGTCGCATGGTAAAGGCTATTGACGCCGATATTCGTGGCCACGTTTTGATTGAGCGTCCCCGTCGAACACCTTGGATCGGCGGGATGCAGCGCACAGTTTGCCGGCGCGTCTAGATCGATATTTGCGTCTTCAGCATAAAAACCCAACTGGTTTCGGCGCACGAAAGCATAACTGAAATTAAATGAGTTGGGCCGAAGAAAATCGGGATCCGCATAGCGGCGCGGCAGCGGGCGCGGATCTGTCAGGGACAGATGCACTTGCATCGAGGAAACCGTCCAGGGACTAGGGTCTACGGAGCCTTCCAGAGCCATACTGAAGAAATTGAGCGGATACATCCGCAGCTTAATGTCTAGGTCGGACAAGCGATCAAGACCTTTTTCGAGCCGTTCGATATCATAACTCAGCGCCAGCCGGAGGGATCCCAGATCGCGCACGGCGCCGGATCCGAAGGCGTTGAGCAATTCTTCTTTATCGGCGTCGGGCTGGACGAACCGGCCGGGCGATTTACCCCAAAAGCGGTTGGCCAACGCGAAAGTCACCACGTTGCGCCGGTTGATCCGGTCGATGTCGTCCATGATCGGAATCGCGCTTTGATTGACCCCCGGGATAAAGAGATAGCTGATCTCCGGTTCGATCACATGCTTCAAGCCGATCAGATCGCGCCGATCAAAGGCAAAAACACGATTGAGCGAAGTGCCGAGATTGGCGCGAATTTCGACCAGTTCACGGGAGGTATTGCGCTCCGACGACTTGACCGACGAGTAGAGGTGATAGAGGGTTCCCCGTGGCGCCACGCTTAACCCGCCGAATAGATAGTTCGTCCTCAACGGCGCGACCAGTTCCGGCCGCAGGTCCAAGCGCAAGCCGTCGCCGCCTTGGCGCCTCAGGTAATTGGTGCCTTCCGCGCGCCAGCGCAGCTCGAGCGGAAAGCCGCTGAAAAAACGCCTCCCCCACAGCGCCACTTGCGGCGTCCGATGCAGCGTGCCTTCGTCCGGTTGAATGAAGTCCTGATAGAACCTCCACTCGCCTTTGATGAAACTATCATCCCAGCTGCGAAACAAACCGAATCGAGACTCGCTGAAGCGGCTGCGCCGAATATAGCTTTCCTGCGCGCCCGGCAAATCGAAGCGCTCCACCAGTTCGCGCGCAAACAGGTCGTCGCGATAGCCGGCAAAATCGCTGTACGTCAACCAGTCGGAGTTGAGCGTGTAACGATGGCTGCCGATCACGCTCCAGCGGTTTTTAGGAATGGTCGGATCGGCGATGTTATCGTCGACGATCGAGTCTTCGGCATTTTTTCTTAAGTTTTCGTTGAAGTACGACGAGGCGATTCGGAAATCCGAATTGCGATCGAATACCGTGCGGAACTCGGCAATGCCGCCGAGCCGGGCGCGGCTTTCGAAATCGAAGGATAGGGTCGCGTCGCTGCTCTTCGAAATCGCCCAGAAAAAGGGCTGGAGAAATCGGAAACCCTCCTTGGTCGACTGGCCGAACTGGGGAAATAAGAGGCCCGTCTGTCTCTCGCTACGCAGCGGAAAGATCGCATAGGGAATGTACAAGACGGGTGTATCAAAGACATAAAAATAGCCGTTCTTGACCGTCCCCAGGCCCTGAAGATTGAGGTCCATCTGTTCGGCGTAAAATTTCCACGAGGGCGCGCCCGAATCGCACAGGCAGGTGGTAAAAAAGCCATCATCGATATGATAGGTCTGGCCGCCGAACTTCTCAAAGCGCCGGCCGGTCATGCTTACATGGCCGTCTTCCAGAAAAATGTCGCCGTTTTCGATCACTCCCGCTTCAGTTCCCATGTTCAGCCGAATGGCATCGGCCGACTTGACCTTCCACTCGGGGTCGTCTACGACGATCCGGCCTTTGGCTTCGACGTCCTGCGTCGCACGGTTGTAGCGAACTTCGTCGGCCTTGAGCGTCGTCGCCTGACGTTTGATCTCGACATTGCCGCTCGCTTCAATCCGCGTGCCGCCATCGGATGCGGACAGATTATCCGCCGTGAGATTGATCTCGTCCGCCGCGTCGCTCGTGGCCTGAGCCGCGTCCGACCGGCTCCCCGCAAGCGCGATGGCCGCCATGCAGACGAAGAGAAAAACGGCCCAGCAACGCTTCATGTCAAGCGTGTCGCGACCTAAAGCGCGGCGAGCGGCTAAACGGCTCATGCTTCGGTCCGGTTTATCGAGAACGGATTTTGGATGAAAAGAAGCGATCAAAGGAGTCTGGCTTCATGCTCAACTGGCCGAATTCGCGCCGACTAATTCCTGCACCAAAGGGCGAATCTCGCCGATCAGATAAAGGGAACCGGCAACCACGACGACATCATCGCTGCGGGCTTCTTGCATCAGCGTCCGCAACCCCTCTCCGGGGTCGCGAATCACCCGATGCGGCACCGCTCTGAAACTCCCGGCCAATTGTTCGGGTTCGGCGCTGCGCTCCATCGTAACGCGGGTAAATATCGCCTCGTCGACAACCGCGCCCAGTTCGCGCAGCATGATCCCCCACTCCTTGTCCGCCATGGCGGCAAACAGGAGTTTTGTCCGCCGCCCTTGGGATAGATCCCTTAGCTCGTCGACCAAAGCCCGAACACCTTCGCTGTTATGCGCCCCGTCCAAGATAACCATCGGCCGATGATGCATGACCTCCAGGCGCCCCGGCCAGCGCACCGTTTCGAGCCCTGTCCGCAGATCAGCCTCGCGCACGGGAAACTTTTCTCCCGCCAGCTCTAACGCAGCCAGCGCCACCGCGGCATTGGCCCGCTGGTGGCGACCGCGGAGCGCAAGTTCTAAATCAGCAAGGGATTGTTTTATACCTGTATAGTCGAAGAGCCCTTCATTTTTCAAGGAAAATCCGAACTCGGCGCCCAAAAAATAGGCTGGAGCGGCTCGCTCCAGGGCGATATTTCGCAAAAGATGACCGACCTCATTGGACATCTTGCCACAGACAACCGGCACCCCGGTTTTAATTATGCCGCCCTTTTCGCGGCCGATGGATAACTCGTCCGGCCCGAGATAGGCCTCATGGTCCTTCGAGATTGTCGTTATTGCGCAAACCAGCGGCGAGATCACATTTGTGGCATCCAGGCGCCCGCCCAGACCGACTTCGATGACCCCGATATCGATCCGCTGACGCGCAAAGTAGATGAACGCCATGACCGTGACGAACTCGAAGAAGGTGAGCGGTACGCCGGCTGCTTCGGTGCGCTGGCGCACTTCGGCAGCGAGATCGACGACTTCGCCCGGCGATATTTCCACCTCGCCGACGCGCATCCGTTCGGTGAATGATACTAGATGGGGAGACGTATAAAGTCCGCTCCGGTAACCGGCGACCGTGAGCACCTGATGCAGCATCGCCGAGGTCGAGCCTTTGCCGTTGGTACCGGCGATATGCAGCGAGGGGAATTTTCTCTCGGGGTGATCAAATAGCGCCAGCGCACGCTCCATGCGATCGAGGCGCAGATCGATCATGCCGCCCCGCAGCTTATAGATATGCTCGAGGGTTTCGGAATATCTGTCCATCGACCACTGTTGGCGCGTCCCGGGGTCGTGCGTCCGGCATTGAATGAAGCAGGACGCTAAACTCTAAACGCTGGACGGTCTTCGCTAAAACGCTCGAGCATCCCGGGAGTCTTTGTCCATATGATCGTCACAGCGGCTTATGGATTCGCCGCATCGCCCTTTTTAGTTGAGCGACAAAGGCGCCCGCGCGCCGCGCCTTGTCGTCATTTCTCTTGGCGCGCTCGATGATTTGGACGAGCGCGCTGCCGACCACCGCGGCGTCGGCAAAGCCGGCGATCCGCGCGGCCTGCTGGGGCGTCGAAATGCCGAAACCGACGCCGACCGGCAGAGAAACGGTTCGGCGCACCCGCATGACTTGATCACGCAAACCCGCATCGAAGCGCCGGCGCGCGCCGGTCACGCCGGTGACGGAGACATAATAAATAAAGCCGCGTCCGCGGCGCGCGACCAGTTTGATCCGGTCGGGCCCGCTGGTCGGCGACAGCAAAAAGATCAGATCGATGCCCGCCGCGTCGGTCCATCGTTTGAGCTCGCCGCTTTCTTCCGGAGGCAGGTCCACGCACAGCACACCGTCGGCGCCCGCAGCCGCGGCCTCTCGGGCGAATTTCTCCAAGCCGAAACGAAAAAATGGGTTGAAATAGCCGAAAAGAATCACCGGCACTGCCGAAGTCCGGCGAAAATCGCGCACCAGCCGAAACACCGCCGAGAGCGGCACCGGCGCCTTGAGTGCGCGCTCCGAGGATCTCTGGATCGTCGGTCCGTCGGCGCTCGGATCGGAAAATGGAACCCCCAGTTCGATCAAATCGGCGCCGCCAATTTCGAGCGCGCGCATGATCTTCAGCGTCGTCGCCAGATCGGGATCGCCCGCGGTGATGAACGGAATCAATGCCGCCTGTCCGGCGCTTCTGAGATCGGCAAATTTTTTTTCAATCCGGCTCATCGAACCAACAGATCGTTCGGTATTCTCCGCGCTGGATCGCGCTTTCGCTTTGCACTTTTGAACCTTGAGCCTTGCGCTCAGAGTTTCACTCCCAAATATTCGCCCACCGTACCCATGTCTTTGTCGCCGCGACCGGAGAGGTTGACGATGAAGAGGGCGCGCCTGGATCGCTTCGCCAGGCGGCGCGCGACGGCGATGGCGTGGGCGCTCTCCAAAGCTGGAATGATGCCTTCGGTTTCGGCCAAGAATTTTATCGAATCGATCGCCTGCGCGTCGGTCGCTGAGTCGAACTGCACGCGGCCGCAGTCGCGCAAGTAGCTCAGCTCCGGACCGACGCCGGGATAATCCAGGCCCGCCGCAACGGAATGGGTCTCGGTGATCTGCCCCTTGTCGTCCTGCAAGACGTAGCTTTTGCTGCCATGGAGCACCCCCACGGCGCCGCGCTGAATGGAAGCTGAATGCTTCCCCGTGCCAAGACCCAGCCCGGCCGCCTCAACACCCACCATTTTCACGCCGCGGTCGCGCAGAAAGGGAAAAAACAACCCCATAGAGTTGCTGCCCCCGCCGACGCAAGCGATCAGGCAATCGGGCAAGCGCTTTTCCTTGGCGAGGATCTGCCGGCGCGCCTCCCGTCCGATCACCGCTTGAAAATCACGCACCATCATCGGATAGGGATGCGGCCCGGCCACCGAGCCGATCAAATAATAGGTCGTGCGCACGTTGGTCACCCAATCGCGCAGCGCTTCATTCATGGCGTCTTTCAAAGTCTGACTGCCGGACGTGACAACGCGCACCCGCGCGCCCAAAAGCTTCATGCGAAAGACATTCAACGCCTGGCGCTGGACATCTTCCTTGCCCATGAAAATCTCGCACTCCAGACCGAAGCGCGCCGCCACCGTCGCCGTCGCGACGCCGTGCTGCCCCGCGCCGGTTTCGGCGATGATGCGTTGTTTCCCCATCCGGCGCGCCAAGAGAACCTGGCCGATGGTATTGTTGATCTTGTGTGCTCCGGTATGGCAGAGATCTTCGCGTTTGAGATAAATTTTTGCGCCGCCTATCGTTTCACTCAGCCGCTCGGCCCAGTAGAGCGGCGTTGCGCGCCCGGCGTACTCGCGCAAATAGTACTGGAGTTCCTTGCGAAAGCGCGGCTCGCGCCTCACCTTGGCGTAGGCCTGCTCCAACTCGGCCAGTGCGGGCATCAGCGTCTCTGAGACGTAACGGCCGCCGTAGGGTCCGAAGTGGCCGCGCCGGTCAGGCAGCCTTGGCAGCAGAGATAAATTGCTTGAGTTTCTCATAATCCTTCACGCCTGGCCGCGCCTCCACGCCGCTGCAAACGTCGACTCCGTAGGGACGAATTTTTTGAATCGCCTGGGTGACGTTGTCGACGCGCAAACCACCCGAGAGAATGAGCTTGCTCGCGCTGATTCCATCGAGCCACTCCCAGGGGAAGGGCGCCCCCGATCCGCCGTAACCTTCGGAGAACGAATCGAGCAAATAGAAGTCTGCGGCGATAGTTTCCAAGGCTTTCAGAGACGATCTCTCGCGCACTCGGACCGCTTTGATCACCGTCATGCCCCAGCCCAGGCAATAATCGGCATCCTCTTCGCCGTGGAACTGCAAGCCGCCGAATGCCTGCCGGCCATCGGCCAACCTGCCGCAGTCGATGGTCGCGCGCACGCGCTCGCGCGGCTCGTTGACAAAGACGGCGACGTTGAACGAGCCGGACGGCAGCCGTTGCAAAATCTTCTGGGCCGTTTCCGGCGCCACATAGCGCGCGCTCGGCGGATAGAAATTAAAGCCGAGCAAATCGGCGCCAAACTCGAGGGCCTTTTCGGCATCGGCAAGCGATGTAATGCCGCAGACTTTGACTTTGACCGCTGTCACTTTGCTTGTCCGCCGCGAAGCGCCCGAACCTGGTGCTCTTCGTCTCCACGCTGAGGCGCGCGCAAGCTCATGATCTTTCGTGGTAAGCCGTTCATTCGTGCCGAAAAATTCTCCGCGCCAAGAATTCACCCGTTCAACAGCTCGGCCAGTTTTTCTCCCGGACGCGGCGCCCGCATCAGCGCTTCGCCGATGAGAAAGACGTGGATGCCCAGCCGCTCGATGCGGCGGATCTGCTCGAGGTCATCGATGCCGCTCTCGCAGACCGCCGGTTTGCCGGCCGGAACGAGCGGCGCCAACCGCTCGGTGGTCGCCAGGTTGACCTCGAACGTGTGCAAATCGCGGTTGTTGATGCCGATTAAATCGGCGCCGCAGGCGAGCGCCGCCTCGAGCTCCTTTTCTGTGTGCACCTCGACCAGGCAATCGAGATCCAATTCACCGGCCTGCGCCCGCAAGTCGCCCATCAACGCCGGATCGATCAGGGCGGCGATCAACAGCACCGCGTCGGCGCCGTAACTCTTCGCTTCGACAACCTGATAGGAGTCAAGCATAAAGTCCTTGCGCAACAAAGGCACGCTCACGGCCGCATGCATCTGCTCCAGATATTTCAAATCGCCTTGGAAAAATTTTTCTTCGGTGAGCACCGAGATAGCGCTGGCGCCGTGCGCGGCATAGTCCAAAGCGATCGCCAGCGGATCGAAATCGGCGCGGATCAAGCCTCTCGACGGCGAAGCCCTTTTTACTTCGGCTATGACGCGGCGGGTTGTGCCGCTCAGAACCTTGGCGAAACCGCGCGTAGGAGCAGCGTACAGGGGCCGGTCGCGGAGCGCCGAAACCGGCGCAAGGCGCCGCCGCTGCTCGACGGTGCCGCGCACATGCTCGGCAATGGTGGTGAGAATGGCGGCCATGGAATCTCAAGCGGCATTGGTTAACTCGATCAGTTGCGCCAGTTTCTCCCGCGCCTTGCCGCTGTCGATGGACTCCGCGGCAAGCCTGATGCCGTCCGAGAGGGAAGCCGCTCTGCCGCTGACGTAAAGCGCCGCGCCGCTGTTCAACAAGACGACATCGCGCGGCGCCCCGGGCTTGCCCGCCAGCACGGCGCGCACGATTTCGGCGCTTTCCGCGGCATTGCCGCCGCGCAGCTCGGCCAACTGGCAGCGTCTCAATCCCACTTGCTCGGGCTCGATCAGGTATTCGTTGACTTGGCCGTCGCGCAGCTCGGCTACCTTGGTCGGGCCGCAGAGGGAAATTTCGTCGAGTCCTTCCAGTCCGTGCACCACCATGGCGCGCGCGCTACCGAGATTTTTGAGCACGTGCGCGACCGCACCCACCAGATCGCCGCTGTAGAGGCCGATCAACTGATGGGTCGCCATGGCGGGGTTGGTGAGCGGGCCGAGCAAATTGAAGATCGTGCGAATGCCGATATCGCGGCGCGGGCCGACCGCATATTTCATCGCCTCGTGCAGCAAGGGCGCGAACAAAAAGCCGATGCCGATCTGGGCGATGCACTGCTCCACCCGCTCTCGAGAAGCATCGACTTTGACCCCCAGCGCCCCCAGCACGTCGGCGCTGCCCGACTGGCTCGATACCGAGCGGTTGCCGTGCTTGGCGACGTCCACACCGGCGCCGGCAACCACAAAGGCGGTCGTCGTCGAGATATTGAACGTACCCTTCTGATCGCCGCCGGTGCCGCAGGTGTCGAGGACGGTTTTGCCGCCGACCTTGACGCGGTGCGCCTTTTCGCGCATCACCCGCGCGGCGCCGGTGACCTCCTCAACGGTTTCGCCCTTCATGCGCAGCGCCGTTAGGAAGGACGCGACTTGCAGCGGCGTCGCCTCCCCGGTCATGATCTGGTTCATCACATCGATCGTCTCCGCTTCGGAGAGATTGACGCGATTGACCAGCTTTTCGATCGCTTCGCGAATGTTCATCTGCTTGTCCGGAACGCGCGCTACTTACTCGCCGCAAAGGCCTTGGGGTAGTTTTCCTTGCTCTGGAGCGCCTCGACGACTTTTTCGGCCTCTTCACGAGTCTGATATCGGCCGACGCTAACCCGATACCACGTCTTGCCGCGGTTCTGGACCTCGCTTACGTAAGCGTTGTAGCCTTTATTCTTCAACCGATCAACCAACAGTTTCGCCGATCGTTCGTCCGGAAAGGCATTGACTTGCGCGCGCCAGTTCCTCGCCTGTTCACCGCCGTCCGTAGCGCTAGCGGTGTCGATTTTTTTCGCCGCTGGTTCGGCGGGAGCCTTCCGTGCCTTCTTTTCCACCGCTTGCAGAGGCTCGGCTCTGGCAATATTTTCCCCGCCCATTTCTGTGGCCGGGCTGTCCTCCCTAGCGGCCGGAGTCTTTGTCTGCGCGTCGTTAAAGGTCACCTCGTCTCGTTTGATCGAGCCTTCCGGCTTGACCGGAACGCGCACCAGCGGTTCTTCCCGTTTGGCGATTTTTCTCTCTTCGATACTCTTGCCGACAAACATCCCGAGCATGAAAATGATCACCGAGGCGACCGTAAATGCCGCGCCGAGCAAAACCATCTGCCCGCGGCTGAAATAAAAACGATTATCTTTGCCCCTGCGATTTTCCGCCATCAAGGTGCTCGCGGCCTTCGCTCAGGAAGGCCCATCCTCCGCTTCTGCCCGGTTGGCCATTTTGATCGGCGCATCGACGCCGAGGATTTCCAGTCCGCGACGAATCGTCTTTTGCACGTTTTCGAGCAGCAGCAGCCGCGCTCGGCTGAGCTCGCTGTCTTCAGACACGACTCGATGGCGGTTGTAGTAGCGATGGAACTCGCCGGCGAATTCTTGCAGGTAAAAGACCAACCGGTGCGGCTCAAGCTCGCGCACCGAATCCTCCACCACGTCATTGAACTGGATCATCTGGCGCACCAGGGCCAATTCTTCGGCCAGCGACAGGCGCTCAACGGCGACGTTCTCCCGCGGTGCCAGCGCGATGCCGTGCTTCGCCGCCTGCTCGAAGATGCTGGCGACCCGCGCGTGGGCGTATTGCACGTAGAAAACCGGATTGTCGCTCGACTGCCGTTTGGCCAGCTCCAGGTCAAAATCCAGATGGCTGTCGGACTTGCGCATCAAGAAAAAAAATCTCGCGGCGTCGCGCCCGACTTCTTCGAGGACTTCTTCCAGCGAGACGAATTCGCCGCTCCGCTTGCCCATGCGCACCGGCTCGCCGCCGCGGGTCAGCTGGACCATCTGGACCAGCACGACCTGCAAGCGGTCGGCATCATAGCCCAATCCCCGCATGGCCGCCTTCAATCGCGGCACGTAGCCGTGATGATCGGCGCCCCAGACGTTGATCAGCCTGGCAAAATGGCGCTCGAACTTGTTGCGATGATAAGCGATATCGGCGGCGAAGTAGGTCAACTCGCCGTCGCTTTTGATCACCGTGCGGTCTTTGTCGTCGCCAAACACGCTGGAGCGGTACCATTCGGCGCCGTCTTGAGGATACAGCAAACCGAGCGCGCGCAAGCGCTCCATGCAGGCTGCTACTTCGCCTCTTTCGCGCATCGCCCTTTCGCTGAAATAGGCATCGAACCGGATACCGAAGGCGTCAAGTTGCCGGCGGATCATGTCGAGTAGCGCAGCGCCGCCGAACTGGCGAAAATACTCGAGCGCCTTTTCTTTTGCTTCGTGCAAATATTTGTCGCCTTCGCGCGCCTTCACTTGCTCCGCCAATTGCTTGACGTAATCGCCCGGATAACCGTCTTCGGGAAAATCCATCTGCCGGCCGAACGCTTCCTGATAGCGCGCGTAAAGCGACCGCGCCAAAATGTCCATCTGATTGCCGGCGTCATTGACGTAATATTCGCGCTCGACGGCGAAACCGGCCGCTTCGTGCAGACGCGCGAGCACGTCGCCGATCACCGCTACCCGTCCATGACCCACGTGCAGCGGACCGGTGGGGTTGACGCTGGCGAATTCGACTTGAACTCTCTGCCCCTTGCCGATGTCAAGCCGCGGGTATTCGCCCGCGGCGAGTTCGCGCAGTCGCGCAAAGTAGAACTTGGGGGCAAAAGCAAAGTTCAAAAAGCCCGGTCCGGCAATATCTTTGCGCGCGAGAATTTCGTCAGGGTCAGCCAAATTCTGGAGAATCGCCCTAGCCAAGAAATGCGGCGGCCGCCTGGCGCTCTTAGCCCAGATCATCGCTACGTTGGAAGAGAGATCGCCAAACTCTTGCTGTTTCGGCGGCTCGAGCTGAAGCGGCGGCAGCGCTTTGGCATGAAGCCCCTCGGCCGCATTTGTTTTCTCGACCGCATCCGTCAATATCGCTTGTAAATAGCGTCGTAACATCCGCGCGCGTTCTGAACCGAAATCGCCCACTCTTCTAGAAACTAAGTTGCCAACGGGTTCATGGATTAGCGGGCCGCGTCGTCGAAAGCGCGGCCAACCGAAGCGAAAGCTCGCGTTGAGGCCCCGTACGTCGCAGTAAACGCCACTGGCGCGGCTCGGGCGGCGGCCTACAAAGCGGGAACCATTGCCCGCTCTTGGAACGAGTCGTCCCTTAGCTCTGCGGTATCGTGGTACTTACAAACTCCTTATCGCCCTTATCGCTCGATGCCGCCGCGCATCCGCTGGCGCTGCCGAGTGAAGCGAATCAATCTGTCAGGGAAAAATGGAACAAGTACGAATTTAACGTAATGAGTAGATCTCTGCAAACCAGATCGGGACGATTAAGGGCTAACAAAATCGTGGAAGCGCAAAGCCAAAGGTCGCGTTCAGACCCGCAGCTCTAAATAAACGCCACTGGCGCGGTTCCGGCGGCCTACGAGGAAGAGAACCATTGCCCGCTCTTGGAACGAATCGTTCTTTAGCTTGCCTCATCGAATGCTCCACACAGCTCCGGCAAGCTAAGGGGCGAGTCGTGGAGAGTGCGGGCATCCGAAGCAAAAAGGTCGCGTTCAGGCCCCGCAGTTCTAAATAAACGCCACTGGGGTGGCTCGGGCGGCGGCCTACGAGGCAGAGAACCATTGCCCGCTCTTGGAGCGAATCGTCACCTTAGCTTGCCTCATCGAATGCTCCACACAGCTCCGGCAAGCTAAGGGGCGACTACGAAATCCTTAATAATTGAATACGACGCTCGTAAACGTCACCGCCGAGCCGGTTTCAGCGGTGAACGCTTGCCCGTAGTGAAGCGCGTTTCCCCTGACGCCGTCGAGCAGATGGATCAAAGAATAGAGCGGCGAGAAGCCGCAGATCTTGCGCCGATCTTGATCTTTGGCGATATGGCTGAAAAACCCGGGCGCGTCGAGCAAGGTCAGGTGGTCGACCAGCTCACGGTCTTCAGCTTCCACCCACTTTAGGAATTGATCGGTTATCGGCTCGCTGTCGCCAAACTGCTTGCCCACATGGGCCAGATCGACCCCGGCGACGAAGCAGATTCGCCGCGAATCGCGTTCGACCATTTGCCGCAGGGCACGGAGAAATTTACCGACGGGTTCGGTCTGTTCCGGCGGCGTCCGGCGCATCATCAGCTCATGAAAGGATGAAACCAGAATCGGCACGATCTTGAACGGCTTTTCCGGTTGACCGCTCAGGGCAGCGCGTTTGTGCGCGGCATATTTCAAAAATAACACCTGAAACTCAACGGAGTGTTCGCCCCGGTGCAGGTACTCATCGGTGAAACAGTCCTCGGCACAGTTCTCTTGCAAACGGGTGACGAATTCGTCGTCGGTTTCAACCAGTCCGAGCGGCGTTTCGAATCCCTTACGCGTGAGAATGTACGGCGTCCTGCCGCCGCAATGAGACGTGCCTAAGATAACATAAAGATCGGCGCCGTCGCTTTCGAGCAAGGGTCTGTAGGCCCATGCGTAGGCCGGACCGCCGCGATGAAAATCGATATGCGGCGCCACGATGGCTCGCGGCGTTTCGGCTGTAGTTGTCCTGACGACCTCATCGGCCGGAAACCCGGGCCCTTTCGGTGCAAGGAAATAATCGTCGATCTGCGCCATCAGCGGGAGCGGTTCGCTTTGGTAGCCGCCGCCGGCATGAGCCGGCGCCCGATGCGGCTTGCGGCGAAACTCAGCGATTACGGCTTGCTGATAGTCACTGAACCGCTTGCTCTCCAAGTAGTAGTGCTGGTCGAGCATGCCGACGAATGCTTTAATATCTTCGCTCATCAGCAATCCGCCGAAATTTTGATTGTAGGCGGCTTGGATGTCGACGAAGGTATGACGGCCGTCGAGGTGCGCCAGCAGGAAATAGCCCATCGGGGAAAGGCCGATGGGAGGAGCAAAGTTAAGTGGGTCTTTGAGATAAATTAAGGTCTTGCCGTCCTGCTGGACCGGAAAGGCTTCGACCGGCCGGACTTTGGGCTTTTCATCCATGAACGAGTAGAGCGACAGATAATCTTCAGGTGGAAAGTAATCGGCGAACCGCCCTAACGCGAGCGCGCGCTCCTTGCAATACCAGTGCTGGCCGGAGAATCGCGCTCTATGGCAATCAAACGATGCCCAGGCGCTGCTTCGCCTCCTCACTGATCATGCTCGGATTCCACGGCGGCTCCCAAACCAGGTCAACGGTCGCGTCGCCCACGCCTTCGATGGCGAGGATTTTCTCCCGCGCGTCCGCGGCAATCATCCCGCCCATGCCGCAACCGGGTGCGGTCAGGGTCATCTTAACCGCTACTTTGTCGTCGTTTACTTCGACGTCATAAACCAGACCGAGATCGACGATGTTGACCGGAATCTCCGGATCGTAGCAATCCTGCAGCGCCTCATAGACTTGCTCTTTGGTTACCATGGCTCATTCTCCTGTCCGGCTTGCTATCTCGCCGCCGGCCACAATACAAATCCCTTTTCACTCGGTCGTGATGATCGCCGGACCGCCGCTTCTCCTGCCCCGTTCGGCGGCTATCGAAAGCTGGCCAGCCAATTTCGCCGCGATGTCGAGAAAACTCCGGCTCACCGGCGAGTCCGGCTGCTGAATCAAAATCGGCACGCCTTCGTCGCCTCCCTGGCGCAGCGCCGGCGTAATTGGAATCTCTCCTAGATAGGGAATTTGAAACTGCTCGGCTGCGCGCCGAGCCCCGCCGCGGGAAAAGATATCGTGTTGTTTGCCGCAACCGTCGCAGATGAAGTAACTCATGTTTTCGACCATGCCTACGATGGGAATCATCACTTTGTCGAACATGCTCTTGGCGCGAATGACGTCCGCGATGGCGACGTTTTGCGGTGTTGCGACCAACAATGCGCCGCTGACTTTCAGCTGCTGAGAAAAAGTGATCTGTACGTCTCCCGTGCCGGGCGGCATATCGACCACTAGATAGTCCAGCTCGCCCCAGTGCACATCGGCCATCAATTGATGCAGCGCCTTGCCAAGCATGGGCCCGCGCCAAATCACCGCCTGGTCTGGATCGAGAAAAAAGCCGATCGACATGATCGGAATGCCGTGGGCGAGCGCCGGAGCAATTTTTTGCATCCCCTCGACCTCAATTTTCTTCGGCTCTCCCTTGACCCCCATTATGATCGGCACCGACGGCCCGTATATGTCGGCATCGAGCAGGCCGGTCTTGGCGCCGTGCAGGCGCAAAGCCACGGCCAAGTTGGCAGCCACCGTCGATTTGCCCACCCCGCCCTTGCCCGCCGCTACCAAGACGACGTTTTTTACCGTCGGCAACAAGTCGGTTTGGCCCGCGCCGGCTTTGCTGCCGCGCACCTGAGCGCCGAAACTGATTTCCAGGGCTTTGATACCGGGAACGGAAGCCAGCGCTTTCTTGCAATCGTGCTCAATGGTCTCGCGGAGCGGACAAGCCGGCGTTGTCAACTCGACAGTAAAACTAACCTTACCGTCGCTGACGGCCAGGTCCTTAACCATTCCGAGACTAACGATGTCCCGGTGCAGCTCGGGATCCTGTACCCTGCTGAGCGCGCTCAGAACGCTTTCGTGTTTAGGCGTTTCCATAGTTTCCTTCGTCGAAAGAACATTAGACTTATAAGGTCTATGATGTCAACATGCCCCTAACTTTTTAGAGTTTTCTCTGTAAAGCGGCTGCAGGATTGACTTTGCAAGCCGAGCGCGCGCTAAAGCACCAAATCTTACCTTGCTGCTATTTCGCCCATTTGTTAAAATTTCGCCATCGCAAAATTGCTGTTCTCAAAGGGAGGTCTTATGAAGCGACTCATTTACGGGCTGATGATCGTTTTAGCGTCTAGCACGTTAGTTGCTTGCGCCGGCGGTAGTCTATCGACCCGTGAAAAAGGCGCAGGTATTGGCGCTCTCGGCGGCGCCGCCGTGGGAGGGATAATCGGAGCGGCGGTAGGAGCGCCGGGTGCCGGTGCTGCAATCGGCGGCGCGTTGGGTTTAGGTGCCGGTGCGCTCGTCGGCGATCAACTGCAAGGCCAGGAAAACAGGCAAGCTGAGCAGCAGCGGCAAATTGACGCCAATCAGTCGGAGCTTGACCGCCAAAGGCGCGAACTGGAACGGCTCCGCAAGCAGGGCGAATACTGAGGCCGCGCTGGTCGTAATAGTCTTTGCAGCCTACTCTATCGTGAGCGCAACTCGCCGGCTTCCCGAACGTCAAACCTAGGGACGGCTTGAGCGCGGTTGGGCTCGGGCTGCCGGAGGTTTTATGAAAGTAAGAAAATCCCATATCGCTTTGACCTTCGCCACCGCCTTGGCTCTGTCGGGATGCGCCGGCGGGGAGATCACGACACGCGAAAAAGGCGCCGGCATCGGCGCTCTGGGCGGCGCCGCGGCGGGCGGTATTATCGGTGCTGCGGTGGGCCATCCGGGAGCGGGAGCGGCGATCGGCGGCGCCCTGGGACTGGGGACCGGCGCCTTGATCGGGGATCAACTGCAGGGTCAGGAAAATCGTCAAAAAGAGCAGCAAAGAGCGCTCGATCAACAGCGCGCGGAAATCGACCAAAATCGCGCTTTGATCGAGGAATTGAAGCGGCGAAACATCGATGCGCGCGAGACCAGCCGCGGCGTCATGGTGAATTTGCCGAGCGTCAATTTCGAGTTCGACAGCGCCGATCTTACGCGTGAGGGGCGGAGCAAGGTCGACCAGATCGCCAGCATCATCCGCCGCGATGCCGCGAACCGGCGCATTACCGTCGAAGGGCACGCCAGCCGGGAGAGCGCCGCTCAAGAAGCCTACAACCAACGTTTGTCTGAGCGACGCGCCAATACCGTTGCCGACGCGCTCGAACGTCAAGGCGTAAATGGCCGCAGCATTTCAGCCCAGGGACTGGGCACGCGCGTGCCGGTTGCTAGCAACGACACTGAAAGCGGCCGTCAACAAAACCGCCGGGTTGAAGTCATCATCGAGAACTAAGCAGCACAACGCGCGGCTCGGGTTTTCGGCAAGCTAAGCGGCGAGTCGTGGAAAGCGCGGGCATCCGAAGCGACAGGTCGCGTTCAGGCCCGCCACCTCTAAATAAACGCCACCGGCGCGGCTCGGGCGCGGCCTACGAGGCAGAGAACCATTGCCCGCGCTTGGAGCGAGTCGTCCCTTAGCTTGCCTTATCGAATCAAGCTAAGGGGTGAGTCGTGGAAAGCGCGGGCATCCGAAGCGACAGGTCGCGTTCAGGCCCGCCACGTCTAAATAAACGCCACCGGCGCGGCCGGGCGGCGGCCTACGAGGCAGAGAACCACTGCCCGCGCTTGGAGCGAGTCGTCCTCAGCTCTTGCCAACCCTAATGCTCGCCGAAGCGAGGCTCGGTACCGGCGCGCAGCCGCGCGATGTTATCGTGATGGCGCATCACGATTAGACCAGCATAGAAAAAACCGAGCCCAATCACGGGCGGCGGCTGATAAAAAAGCCAGAGTACAAATGGTGCTGCAAGCGCCGCGGTCATGGCGCTCAGGGAAACAATCCTGCTGGTAAACGCCACCAGCCCAAACAGCGTCGCCAAGACCAGCGTGGCGAGCGGAGCGAGAGCCAACAAGGCTCCCAAAGCGGTCGCGACGCCTTTTCCTCCCCTGAACTTTAAAAACAGCGGATAAATGTGGCCGACAAAAGCGGCGGCGGCGATGCCGGCCAGTGCGGCCGGCTCAAAATCCAGATGAATCCCGGCCAAAACCGGCAGGAACCCCTTCGCGGCGTCAGCAATCAATGTGACAATCCCCTGCCGCTTACCGATCGCACGCGCCACGTTGGTCGCGCCGATGTTGCCGCTGCCGACCCTTCGTACGTCTATGCCGACGGCTTTACCGAGCAGGTACCCGCTCGGCACCGAACCCAGCAGATATGCCAGGATGATCAAAACCACCATTACAGTCATGGTGCAATGAAGAGCGTTTAGAAGCGCAGCTTGTAGCGCGATTTGCGTTCGCGCCTGGCGTAGTAGCTACTGCCGCATAGCCAACCCAGCAAAAAGGCGATCGCCGCTACGATCAGACCGATTTGGATCTCGGTCTCTCGACCCTCAACCATTTGCAGGATCGATCGCGATTTTCCTTCGATACCCTCCAACGCCTTGGGCTGGGTTGGCGCCGGTGTTTCGGACGCCTTTGGCGCTGCTGAAGCTGGTGAAGATTGCTGACCGTCCGCGGCTGGCGTGGCTTGGACTAGGGCTCCCGACGCCGCTGCCACCGCATGAAACGGATTCGCCAAGGCGGCGGCAGAAGCCCTCGCGTTTAGCTCGGTCGCAGCGCCGTTTTGCCCACTGATGCAGATCCAGAAAATAACGACGATGTTGCCCCGACCGTTTCGCCACTGGCCGATCATCGACACAATCTAACACAGCGCCTTGTGGACTCTCAATAAAATTTCCGCACCCGACGAAACCAAAAAAAAGCCCCGCCACGGCAATCACCGTGCGGGGCTCCGAAGCGGTTTTAAGCCGAACTAAGCGGGCCGCCGGTAAAAATCTGGATTCATCTTGGATGTCGTGCCGGACTTTGCCAATTCTTCCTCGAACATTTTACGGATCCACGGCGCCTCATCATAATACTCGATCTGATTGCCGCCTTGTTTGACGTCTTTATCGACCTTCGTGATATCGCCGAATCCCTCACCCAGGCTGTACTTGATTCCGCCCAGTCGCGGCGGCAAGTACCGCGCCCCCGTCGGTCCGGTGTTGAAATGCTGGTGGAACATCATTGCCGGAGGGGTAAAAACGCTGCCGTCCTGCCAATCATAACGCTTTGGTTCTTCGCCCTCGCGCCAAAATAGCGAAAACCCCTTGCCCTTGATGATGATCACGTTGAAGCCGGGCCCATGACGATGCGCCTTTTTGTAGGTACCGACCGGAAACTCGGAGATGTGCGCCGCCATCGAGCCATTGGCCAGTTCCAACATGACATTTTTCCCTGCAGCGCCCCTCTCTTTCCAATCTTCCAAGGCAAAATTTCGCGCGTCGGCGATGAAATTGGTGTCCCAAACTCGGCCCGGATGCGCTTTCCCCTTGCCGCTGAAATATTCCGGATCGCCGTCGAAGCGATCGGTGAAATCCCGCGGCGTATTGAAGATGAAATCCTCGTTATGGAAAAGATTGAAGACGATCGGCATGCTGTTGACTGAGAAAAATCGCGCCGGCTCATCGCCGGAGCCGTTGAAATGCTGGTAAGTGCAATTAAGCGGCAGAGCGAATAAGCTACCCTCGTGCCATTCGAAGGTCTGCTTGGCGCCTTTATCATTCCAGATCGTCGTTGCACCCCGCCCCTTCAAGACAAAATGCAAATCCTCGTACAGATGTCTCATCGGGTTCAGTTTCTTGCCCGGTGCAATCTCACTAATGTACGCGCCGGTGGCGCCTTCGGCGCCTTCCATGTTGATGAACGCGCCGTTGCCGCCCGTCCGTGCCCAGGGTTTGAGTTCGACTTTCTTCAGGTCCTGGACGAAAAAGGTTTTTATGATAGGGATCCCTTCGCCCAACTGCCATTTGTCATAAAAGGGGATGTTATCCATCACTTCAGCCAATTGCGTCGCAGGTTTCGCCATGTTTTCCTCCGAAAAACTAGCAGGTTTCTAACTTATTCACCCGGCAAAAGCAAGATTCCCGCCAAGCTGTTTTGCGCTTCCCTCGCCAGGATGGAAGAGCGCTCGAAAAAGCGCTTCACTACAAAGCTTATAGCATTGACTTTACAAGGGAAACTCTTCTAAATGGCGGCTAAACAATCTTCCGGATAGAGGAGTAACGCCTTGGCGACAACCGTTGAAGCCCCGATGGTCGGAAAAATACTCAAGATCGAAAAAAACGTCGGCGATCATGTGGATGAGGACGAAGTGGTCATCGTCATGGAAGCGATGAAAATGGAGATTCCCATTGTCGCCCCCGCCTCAGGCACTCTGAAGGAAGTGAAGGTCACCGTCGGGCAAGCGGTCGAAGCAGAACAAGCGCTCGCGATTATCGATTAGCGCAGAGGCTCTTCAGCGAGTCGATTCGTCATTGAGGACTTCCCAATGGAATTGGACAAGTGGACCTTTGGCTGGACCCTGGCGCTGGTCGGCATGGGCGGCACGATGCTGGTTTTGTGGCTAATGAGTCTGATTATTCTGCTGATGAGGAAAGTATTCCCCAACAAGTCCGAGCAATCGGCAGCCAGGAAAGGCTAGCTTTGCATGGGATCGGCGCTCACTTTTGGTCTGCAAGGTTTGTTTCTCGGCGTGGCCAATATCGAAATTGGCCATGTCATCATGATTTTGATCGGCTCCGCTCTGTTGTTTCTAGCCATCAAGAAAGGATATGAGCCGCTGCTCCTCGTGCCGATCGGATTTGGCGCGATTTTGGTGAACATTCCGCTTTCTGAGATGATGGCGGACGACGGTTTCATCCGTTTTTTCTACGATATCGGCGTGCGCACGGAAATCTTCCCTTTGCTGATCTTCTTGGGGATCGGCGCGATGACCGACTTTCAACCTCTTCTGCAAAATCCAAAAATCATTTTACTCGGGGCGGCCGGTCAATTCGGTATTTTCCTTACCCTCCTTCTGGCGCTGGCGCTCGGATTTGACAAGCTCGATGCGGTCGCGGTCGCCATTATCGGCGCTTGTGACGGCCCCACCGCAATCTATGTAAGCTCGAAATTCGCTCCGCATATGTTGGGGCCGGTATCGGTCGCGGCGTACTCCTACATGTCATTGGTGCCGCTGATTCAGCCGCCGATCATGCGCGCCCTCACCACCCAACGGGAACGCGCCATCGTGATGGGCACCGGCAAATTGGAGCCGATCTCCAAAACCACCAAAATCGTTTTTCCGATCGCGGTGACAATCTTCGCCTCCATTCTGGCCCCCAAAGGCGCTCCTTTGATCGGCACGGTCATGCTCGGCAACTTGCTCCGCGAATGCGGCGTCGTTGAACGGCTGAAAAGCGCATGCGAGAACGAGATCGCCAATATCGTCACCCTGCTTCTCGGCTTGTGCATCGGCGCCACCATGGCCGCAGACAAGTTTCTGCAGCCTCAGACCCTGGTGATTTTGGCGCTCGGCTTCATCGCGATCAGCCTCGATACCGCCGTCGGCGTATTGTTCGGCAAACTGATGTGCTTGCTTACCGGCGGAAAGATCAATCCGCTGATCGGCGCAGCAGGCATTTCGGCTTTTCCTATGTCGGCGCGGGTCGTGCAAGCCGAGGGCCAAAAATACAATAAGAAAAGCTATCTGTTGATGCACGCGATGAGCGCCAACGCGGGGGGCCAAATCGGTTCGGTCATTGCCGCCGCGGTGATGCTCTCGGTACTGCAGGGCATGGGCATCGTCGGCGGCTAGATGAAATTCCACATTCACGATTCCAGATTCCAAATATCTCCGCATCTGGAATCTGGAATCTGTAATTCCGAGCGTTAGCGAGGACACGCCATGGCGCCAACTCGTGAAGAGCTAGAAAAGAGACTAGCGGGGCTAGAAAACAAGGCCGTCGCCGGCGATCCCAAAACGGTTGCCAAGCTGCACGAGCAGGGCAATCTCACCGCGCGAGAACGCGTCGACAAGCTTTTGGATCCGGGAACCTTCGTCGAAGAATTCATGCTGGCAGAAACCCAGTGCACCGAGTTCGGCATGGCGGAAAGGCGGCTGCCGTCCGACGGCGTCGTCACCGGCTTTGGCAAGATCGACGGCCGGCCGGTGTACGTTTATTCTCAAGACCGCTCGGTGCTCGCCGGCAGCGTCGGCAGCGCCCACGCCGAAAAGATCGCCTATGTCATCCAGACCGCGCGTAAGCTCGGCGTGCCGGTGATCGGCCTCAACGACTCGGCCGGCGCCCGGATCCAGGAAGGGCTGTCGGTAACTTCCGCTATCGGTAAAATCTTTTTTGAAAACAGTATCGCTTCGGGGTGCATTCCCCAGATCTCGGCCATCATGGGGCCATGCATCGGCGTCGGCTCCTACTCGCCGGCTCTCACCGATTTTATTTTACAAGTGCAAAATTCCAGTCAGATGTTCATTACCGGCCCGGCGGTGATTAAAGAGGTGCTGGGCGAAACCGTGACCATGGAAGAGTTAGGCGGCGCAAAGATTCATTCGGAAGTCTCCGGGGTTACCGATTTGGTCGCCAAAAACGACGACGAATGCCTGGCCCTCATTCGCAAATTGATTGGATTTTTGCCCGCCAATTTTGAATCTTTGCCGCCGCGTCGAGAACCCAAAGATGAACCGACCCGTCTGCTCGAGAGCCTCGCCCAGCTCGTCCCGGAAGACACCAAGCGTGCTTACAATATCGTCCAAGTGATCAAGGCGGTCGCCGACGATGGCGATTTTCTCGAGTTAAAACCGAAGTTCGCGCGCAATCTCGTCATCGGTTTTGCCCGCCTCGATGGCCATCCGGTCGGCTTCGTTGCCAATCAGCCGATGTTTCTCGCCGGCAGTCTGGACGTTGACGCGTCGGATAAGGCGGCGCGCTTCATTCGCTTCTGCGACGCCTTCAACATTCCCATCGTCACGCTTATGGATGTGCCGGGTTTTTTTCCCGGCAAACAGCAAGAGGAAAAAGGAATCATTCGCCACGGCGCCAAAATGCTCTACGCCTATGCCGAGGCGACCGTGCCCAAAATCACGGTTGTTTTGCGCAAAGGCTACGGCGGCGCCAAGCAAGCCCTATGCACGCGCGAAATGGGCGCCGATCAGCTCCTGGTTTGGCCCGGTGTCGAACTCGCGGTCATGGGCGGCGGAGGCGCGGTCAACGTCCTCTATAAACGCGAAATCGAACAATCGGCGGATCCGGAGAAAACTCGCGCCGAAAAAATCGCCGAGTATCAACAGCGCTTTAATGGCCCGTTTGAGGCCTTGGCCAAACAGTTCGCGCACGCCGCGATCCGTCCGGCGGAAACTCGCAAGCGCTTGATCCAATCGCTGGAAATACTGCGCGACAAAAAAGAAGAGCGGCCGAGAAAAAAACACGGCCTGATGCCGGTCTAGACCCGCTCGTCGTTGGTCGCTCGACTCGCCTGTCGTTGCTGGCTCACATCCGGCTGCGAAACCCCGTTAGGGGGCAAAGTGAAATAGAACGCACTGCCGCGCCCGACCTCGCTTTCGACCCAGAGGGAGCCGCCATGAGCTTCAATGATCTTCTTGCAAATGGCGAGCCCCAACCCCGTGCCGCGATGATACGATTCCTGACCGCTCTGGCTTTGCCGGTACATCTCAAAAATATATTCGAGCTCTTCCACCGCGATTCCGACGCCGGAGTCTTTGACCCAGATCATCAGATCGCCATTATCGCGCTTCCCCGCGCCGATCTCGATTGCGCCCCCGGCCTCAGTGAATTTGAGCGCGTTGCTCAACAAATTACCGAGCACCTGGTTGATGCGCCGTTCGTCGATCGGGCAGGAACTCACGCCGGGCTCGATCTGTGTGATCAACGAGATACGCCGCTTGTCGGCTTCGATGGCGTATTCTTGGGCGCAGTCTTCGACCAAGGCGGCCATATCGGCGGGCGCCTTCACGAGTTGCAGTTGGCCGGCGTTGAATTTCGACAGGTCGAGAAAATCGCTCACGTGCTGAATCAAGCTCCGGCAGTTGGTTTGAATCTTCCACAGCCATTTTTCCTGGAGCGCCGTCACGGGACCGAATAGGCCTTCGCGCACAGAGTCGACGATAGAAACCACGTTCGAGAGCGGCGAACGTAGATCATGCGCCACCATAGCGGTAAAATCGGCCAGCACCTTTTGGGCGTGCTTGCGCTGATCGATCTCGCGCCGCAGTTTCTCGTTGGCCGCCATCGTGCCGGAATAAAGCCAGGCGTTTTCCAACGCCAAAGTAATCTGCCGTGAGACGGCTTGGAGAAACTGCGTGTCCTCGGGGCCAAACGTTCGCTCGCTGCCGTTCACCAGCACCAGCGCGGCTTTGAACTGATCGCCTCGGCCGAGCGGCAGCACTGCAACGGATCCGCGCGCGCCCGCGGCCGCCGCCTGGCCGAATTCCGCCGCCGCAGCGATGCTTTCCACGTACCAAGGATTGCGGCATTGCCAGAGACGCTGCGCGAAGTCATCGCCCAGTGCGCGCCAAGCCGCGTCGAGTTCCGCCTTTGAAACCGGCGCTCGGGTCGCGGCGAAGCATTCTTGGCCGTCGACGGCGGCGGCCAATCGAGCGAAGGCCCAATCGAATCCTCCTTCAGCAACCAAACGTTTGAGGGCGCGCGAGAGCACCTCGTCTATGGCGAGGCTGCCGGCAACATCTTCGGCGATACCGTGGAGAGTCTCCAAGCGCGCCGCGTGAGCGCTCAGCTGCTCCTCGCGCTTGCGCAAAAGCGTCGTATCCCGCGCAATCATCGAAGCGCCCACCACGCTGCCGAAATGGTCGCGAATGGGCGACAGCGAAGCGGAAACGTAGAGACGGCTGCCGTCTTTGCGAATGCGTTCGCTTTCGTAACGGTTTACCCCTCTACCGAGACTGACGATGCCGAGGAGCTCCGGGATTTCATCGACACGGTCGCCGGGCATGAGACGGCAGACCGATTTTCCCGTCACCTCTTCGGCGCGGTAACCGAAGATCCATTCCGCGCCATTGTTCCAGGTGCTGATCGTACCGTCGAGCGACATACCGACGATCGCGTCTTCGGACGATTGAACGATGGCGGCAAGCTGTTCCCTCAAGGCATTGGTTTCGGCGCGAATCCGGACGAACTCGATGACAAATTTGCTGCCGATCAGCGAGGCGATGCTGATCGCCACCGCCGACACCAACAAGAGCAGCATCAGGTTGCGTGCCAGTGCATCATGCGCCGGACCGAAGGCCACTTCTTTAGGAACACCGACCATGACATAGATCTGGCCGACGGCCCCCGCCAAAGAGAGCGGTTTGAACGCATAGATTCGATCGATGCCGTCCAGGCCGACCAGATCCTTCGATTGCTGGCTGCGGAGCGCCAGTACTTCGAACAGCGCGGCATCGGGAATATGCTTGCCGAGCCATTTCTCGGGCTCGGGGAAACGCGCCAGAATCGTCCCCTTGCTGTCCAAAATCGACAGGGCGACGCCGGGAGGCAAATTGTTTTCCGCCGCCAGCTGGGCGATCCAGGCTGTATCGAGGGCGGCAAAAATCAGCGCATTGACCGAGCCGTCTCGGCCGACCACGGGGTATGCGAAACTGACGCTGCTCCGGCCCTCGGGCCCGTGCCGTTGATAATCGCCGATGGCGAAGCTTTTGGCCTTAATGGCGGCGTGAAAATGGCTGGTCTTGGGCGTTTTGCTTAGTGCCGAGTCCGTCTCCCCTATGCGGCAGCGCACCCTGCCTTCGGCGTCGGCCATTCCCAGCTCGACGTAGCCGCGATTGTGCGCGACCAGCGGTTTGAGAAAACGCTGGCAGCTGGCCGGATCGCCGCCGGTGAGATCGCTAACGTCGGCTAACAGCGTGAGGAGCTGCTTGGCCGAATCGATGAAGCGCGCCTCGCGAATCGCGACGCTCTCGACCAACCCCCAGGCGTCTTCCAGCGCCTCCCCTAGCTGAACATCGCGCGCCAGTTTGGCTTGATAGAGGATCATGCCAAAGATCGGAATGACCGCCAGTAAAATGATCAACAGCAACCGCTTGCGCAGTTCGCGCAAGAAAGATTCGGTTACCAGTCGATTTTGTTTTTCGAATTTCTGCACGGCTCATGGTTCCGCGCAACGCGACATGGACCCGGGCCAAATTAGAATTGCCTGTTCGCGTCGGCGAAGATCAATCGACCGACTTGCGGTCGGATGGCTGTCGTCGCTCCCGGCCCTGAATCCATTCGGCCAGTTGACTTTCCCGTAGCCGCCATTGTCCGCCGACCTTGAGGGCCGGCAAATCGCGGCTGCGGATCATGCGTTGCAGAGTCCGAGTCGAGACGTGTAATAGGTTCGCGGCCTCGGCCAAAGTGAGCAGACGAATTTGCTCGAAATTTCGATCCACAGCGTAAGGTGCTCCGGCGAATTTTCCCCCGCAATGCGGATGCCAGCACCGTCCTAAAATCAACTATTGGATTTAGTTGGGAATTTGGCGATTGAAGCAGGCGGCTTGAGTACACAAATGGACAATTAAAGACGCTTCGGCGCAGCCAAGGGCTAAGCCGCGCGCGCCTTCCGCGGGGTCGCGGCCAATGCCCGCCGTCGCAATCCTCCCGAAAAGTCCCTAGAATTCCCCAGCGCCGATGCGCCGGAGACTGCGGCAAACCCTGGGAACGATGCAGACAATTCAGTTGCGGTAAAGGACAGTGCCCGCGCGCCTGGCATCATATCCTCCGAGGGCTTCCACGGCGCGCCTAAAATCCGCTGATGCCATAACTGCTGCGATCTGCGCGCCCCGCGCCGATTCATAGAAGGCGCGCTGCATCAGCAAATCGTACTGCTCGCTGGCGACCGGAATGAAGTCAAGGTCGAGGGCTTGAGCCGCCGCCCGCACTGCCAAACCAGCGTCGGCGAGACCGCTCGCGATCGCCACCCCGACGGCCATGTGAGTGAACTCCTCGCGCTCGTATCCGGCAATCGATGCGGCGCTGATGCCGAGTTTTTTTAGTTGGAAATCGAGCAAGAGGCGAGTGCCCGAACCCGCTTGGCGATTGACGAAGCGAATACCGCTTTGAGCGAGGTCTCTCAATCCGCGAATCGATTTGGGGTTGCCGCGGGCGACTAGGATCCCTTGCTCGCGCTGTGCCAAATGGACCAACACGACTGAAATCTTGGGAATTGTCCGCTCGATGTCTGGAATATTGTAAACGCCGCTGGCGGGATCGAGCAGATGTGTTCCCGCCATGTGGGTTTCGCCACGCTGCAAGGCCAGCAATCCGCCCAGACTGCCGACGTTGGCGGCGGCGATCTTGAGCTCCGGATGGCGCAGCTTCAGCTGATCTTCCAACACACCTATCGCCAGGTCGTGGCTGCCGGTACAAAGCACGGTATTTTCCACTTCCGCGAGCGGGCGCAACAGTTCAACCTCAGCGTCCTCGCCGGCGTTAACGCCTTCCACCAAACTCGGAATCCGCATTAAACCGTCGGCATGAACCATGGTCGTGATCACGCCGGCGCCGCGCGCCAACGGCACCGCAACGAGCTTTCCGCCGACGCGGCCGAGCGTCACTCGGATAAATTCTTCCAAACCCAAGTGCGAGGCGATCTTTTTCGGTACGACGGCGCGCACCACACCGAAGTTTGGCGCCCGCGCTGTGAGAAACTTCTCCAGCGCCGGCCGCAGCATTTCGCGCGCGATGACAATCGCCGACACCGGATAGCCGGGGACGCCGAGCACCGGCTTTCCGCGGGCAGCCCCCAGCACGGCCGGCTTTCCAGGCATGACATCGACGCCGTGCGCGAGCAATTCGCCGCTATCGGCGACGACTTCCGCCGTGAGATCGTGCTCGCCGGCGGACGATCCGGCAATAATCGCCACCGCGTCGCATTCATCGAGCGCGTGGCGCAACGCCGAGGCGATCTCGGCGGCATCATCGCGCGCGCGCGGATACTTCACGGGCGCGCCGCCCCACTCGCGAACAAAAGAAGCAAGCACCGTGGAATTGAAGTCGATAACCGCTCCCGGCTTGGCTTCTTGACCGGGCTGAATCAGTTCGTCGCCGGTGGGAATGATGCCGACCTTGGGGCGCGCCTTGACGCGCACGGTCGTGTGGCCCGCGGCCTGCAACGCCCCTAGGTCGTACGGCCGCAAGCGGTGGCAGCGCGGCAGCAGCAGTTCGGTAGCGACGACGTCCTCGCCGACCAGGCGCACATGATTCCACGGCGGCACCGACTCGAAAATCTCCACGTTGCGTTCATCGAGCTGGCGCACCTTCTCGATCATGATCACGGCGTTGGCCCAAGCCGGCAGCGCGTGCCCCGTGTCGACATAACGAAACGCGCCCGGCTCGGGCGAATCGGCGTCCGCCAAGCGGAGCTTTTTGCCGGCAAATTCGGTGGCGCCGAAAGTGTCCTCGGCACGTACGCAAATGCCGTCCATGGCCGAGGCGTGATAATGCGGCGAGGAGATCTTCGCGAACACCGGCTCGGCGGTAATCCGATCGAGCGCCTCGTCGATGGCGATCTCTTCGACGCCAAGTTGCGCCGGATCGACCGCCGCAAGAAAGAGTTCGCGCGCCTCGTTCAGCGCGGTCTTCTTGAGGTAACGTTTGCGCGCCATGATCAATGAATCGCTACGCGTTGAGATTTGTCCCCGCTAACCCGCAACTCGAAACCCGGAATCCGAAACTAAAAAAGAATCACCTCCACCTCTTCCCCTTGTTCCAAGCCGTCCTGATTCATTTCTATGCGCACCATGCCGTCCGCCTTCACCAGCGTGAAAATGGCTCCTGACTTGCTCGGCAGCGGCGTCGCCCTGAACGCGCCGGCCGCTTGCTCGAGGGTCACTCTGACGTAATCCTCGCGGCCGATCTGCGAAGCGACATTGGTGGTCAAGCGCGCGCGCAGAGTTCGCCGCTGCTGGTGCGCTCCGGCGCTATTTTCGCCCCCCAAGCGGCGCAACATCGGCGCGCCGAACAGATCGAAGATAACCAAAGCGGAAACCGGGTAGCCGGGCAAACCCAGAATCGGCTTGCCGCAAGCCTTGGCAAAGATCGTCGGCTTGCCGGGCGCGATCGAAATGCCGTGAAAGATGAATTCCGAATCGGCAAACGACAGGATGGTTTCCAGCGCGATATCTTTCGCGCCCATCGAGCTGCCGCCCGACAGCAGCACGAGATCCGCCCAAGCCAAGGCTTGCTCGAGCGCCTGGCTCAACTGGGCGCGATCGTCGCGAATCACGCCCCAATCTCTCAAGCTGCCTCCCGCTTCTTCGATCATGCCCGCGAGCGAGTGCTGGTTGATGTTACGGACTTGGCCGGGACGCGGCTCGGTATCGGCATCGACGATTTCGTCTCCGGTGGAGATCAGTCCAACGCGCGGCTGCTGGTAGACGGCAATCGACGAGATGCCGACACCGGTGAGCGCGCCCAAGTCATGGGCGCGCAGGCGCCGCCCCTTGGCAAAGACCAGTTCGCCTTGCTTGATATCGTCGCCGATCTGGATGACGTTTTGCCACGGCGAAACGCCGCGATGAATCTCCACCAGCCCGGCGTCGGTCTCGTCGGTATACTCCACCATCACGACGGCATCGGCTTGCGGCGGCATCATGCCGCCGGTGGAAATTCGCATCGCCTCGCCCTTGTTCAAGGCCTGAGTCGCTTCTTTGCCCATCTCGATGACGCCGGCGAGTTTCAGGTAGGCCGGCAAACTCTGCGTTGCACCAAAGGTATCCGCAGCTCTGACCGCATAGCCGTCCATTGCGGCGCGATGAAAATGCGGCAGGTCCACCGCCGAATGAAGGTCTTCCGCAAGCACGCGGCGCCTCGCCCGCACCGAGGGAATCCGTTCCGTGCCGACCGGTTCCACGGCGAGCAGCAATCGCAGCGCCTCGCGGGGCTCGAGTACTTTGAAGAACGACTGTGCCATCTCTCAGCGGATCTTAAACAGAAGCGATTGTTTGAATCAATCGCAGCCGGCGAGCGCTTGACTGCGTGAACGCTTCGGATAACAATCACGCCCGCCATTGAAGGTAAGCGGCGGCACGAATGAGCGGGAGGCAAGGATTAGAACAGCCGAGCATCCTCGACTCCATCCTCGGCCCGTATCATTGAACGATTCGCCGCCGCGCGACAACATGCAAGCGCCGGTCAAACTCTCCATCGCGGCGACTTCGAAGCGAGTCGATATCGCCAATGTCGTCGGCTTTACGTTCTTTAACAATGTTGACCTGCCGCGCCGATCCCAGCTTGATATCGCCATGGGCTGGCGCGACTCCGAACTGGGAGGCACCGGGCCGGCGCTTTTGGTCGGCAAAAAGGCGTACTCTTTCGGCTTCGGCAATCCGGCCGGCTTGTCGGCCATGGCCTATTGGGGTCGTGGTTTTTACCGGCGGAAAATTCCCTTGCGCGCCATCGGCGTGTTTCCAACGTGGGATCGCCTGATCTTCGCCGTTCGCCCCGGCCTCGGCATCGAATCCCTGGAGGACATCAAGCAACAGAAATATCCGCTGCGCATCTCCACCCGCCGGCGCGGCAAACTGGCGACTACGATCTACGCCATCGAAGAGGTGCTCAGGGCCTACGGCACGAGCTATCGTGAAATCGAGAAATGGGGCGGCAAGATCATCGAAGCGCCCAATCCGAGCGGGCCGGAGCGGCGCCATGCGATCCTTTCCGGCCAAGCCGACGCCGTGTTCGACGAAGGAGTAAAGAGCTGGGGCTCGGTGGCGCTCAAGGCGGGCATGCGTTTTCTTCCGATCGACGATAAGGCGATACGGCACATGGCGCGCATCGGTTTTCCCGACGCTCAGCTGACGCGCGAACATTATCCCGAGTTGCCTGCGAGCATTCGCTGCATCGATTTCAGCGGCTGGACATTTTTCTGTCACGCCGATTTACCCGCGCGGCTCGCCTATGAAATGGCCCGAGCGGTCGACCTGTGCCACGAACAAATACCGGTCGATCATTTCGACAAGCGGCCGATGACCATGACGGAGTTCTGCCGCGGCGGAGAAGCGGGCCAATTGACCATTCCGCTCCACCCCGGCGCGAAAAAATATTTTCGCGAGAAGGGCTACCTGTAGCTAAGAACAAAAGATGCCGCGCCAGCCCAAAGCGATCTCGCATTCAAAATTTGCCATTGAGATTTGAGCTGGTGCTGCGCTTGCGATAGGACAGAACCGTCTGAACAGATTAAGAAGGGAAATCAGCCAATGTCGCTATCCACACCGCGCATCACCTTGGGCCTTCCCGATCACCCGCGCTGCCGCGCGATCATCGACGGGACGATCGGCATCGAGGGCTACCGGCTCGAGGTCGATCCGAATTTCACTTCCTCCGGCGAACGCCACTACAAATACCTCCATGGTCAATGGGACGTCGGTGAAGTCTCGGCAGCAAGCCTTTTGCGCGCCATCGAAAAGGGCCAGGAACTGGTCGCGATCCCGGTTTTTTTCGAGCGCGGGCCGCGCCAGCGTAACATTTACCACTGCGTCAAACACCTCAAACATCCGTCCGAGCTCAAGGGCAAAAAATTCGGCTGTTTCCGTTACGGCGCGACCGCCGTGGTGTGGGCGCGCGGTTACTTGCTGGACGCGCACGGGATCAGGACCACCGACATGCAATGGTTCGTCTCGGGCCGCGAAGTTTTCATCGGCCATGAGCTGCCGGTGAAAGTCCAGCGCATCGAGCCGCCGCCGCCCTTCGGCGGTGAAAAGCTTGTGCTGTCGAAAATGCTCCACGACGGCGAACTGCACGGCGCCGTGGTGCCCGGCGACAACGGCTACGCCGGATTTTTCGGCGGCGGCGAGACCCCGCCCATGATGGCCGCCTACGAAGGGGTGAAACCGCTTTTCGAAGACACTCGAGAAATCATCGACTATGTCAAAAAGACCGGCATCAATCCGATCATGCACGTGCTCTCGATTCGCAAAGAAGTCGTCGCGCGCCATGCCGACTTGCCGGCAAAGCTGACCCGCGCCTTCATGGAAGCGCGCGACGCCGCGGGTCAATACATGGCGCCTGACGAGATCGAGGGTTACTCCAGAGAGCGCGAGGTTCTCGGCGAAGATCCCTATGCCTATGTCATGGGCGCCAACGAAAAACGCACGCTCGCGGCGATGAACCGCTACCAGATCGAACAGGGATTGATGAAAACCATGCTGCCGATCGACGATCTCTTCGTCGGACATGTGCGATCATAGCAGGTTTCGGGTCTCGGGTTACGAGTTTCGGGTTTAACGCGAAACCCTAAACCCGGAACTCGAGACAGTAAAGCATTGCTGAATTGGACGCGCGGGAGAAAGATCTTCAACAAGATGCACTTATTTCCAGTAGAGCGGACCACCCCCCTCCCCGGCGGTTACATGGGAAAAATTCTTCGCGTCAACCTGACGACGGGGAAATTGGCCGACGAGAACCTGCCCGAGGAACCGGTGTTGAGGAAGTTTATCGGCGGCCAGGCGCTCGGCCTATACATCCTGATGCACGAGCTTCCCCTCGACGCCAAACCATTCGGCTGCGAAAACAAGATCGTCATGATGACCGGGCCGATGACCGGCAATGGCTTCACTCCCGGCGGCACCAAGATGACCGCGGTTTATTTAAGCCCGCTCACGGCAAGAACTCTTGGCCGGGGCGCCACCAGCGGCTATTGGGCGACCTCCCTCAAGGCCGCCGGCTACGACGGCATCATCGTCGAGGGTGCCGCATCCCGACCGCTCTATCTCTATATAAAAGATGGCTGCGCGGAGTTGCGCGATGCCGCGCAGGTGTGGGGTTTGGGGACGCGGCGAACCGAAGACCGCTTGCGTGAGCTGACCGCCAACCGCGATGCCCGGGTGCTGTGCATCGGCCCCGCCGGCGAGAATCTCAACCGCGCCGCCATGCTCGCCAACGACTACAATCATTTCGCCGCCCACAGTGGCGGCGCGGTGCTCGGCTCCAAAAAATTAAAAGCGATCGTCGTCAGCGGCTCCCGGCGCCCGAGTTATCGAGATAAGGCCAAACTCGTCGATGCGGGCGCGCGCTGGCGCAGCGTTTTGCAGCAACATGACGTCCAGAAAAAGAAAACCAAGTACGGCCACGGCGACGCCTGGGGCGCGCTCAATAACTTGAATTGGCGCAGCACCGATTTGCAGCCGGCACATATTCAAGGCTTCGATCAAAACGAGGTCGTGCTCCGCCCTTGTTTTCAGTGCGCCCGCATGTGCCCATGGGACGCCACGCTGGGCGAAGGCCCCTTCAAAGGCACCGCCGTGCATTTCAACGCCGGCGGCGAATGGCTCGATAGTTTTTTCAATCTCGGCATCAAAGGCAACGCCGTGCTTTACCTCGCCGAAAAAATCAACGACCTCGGCATCGAATGCAGCCATTTTTCCTGCGGCGCGGGGGTTGCCTTCGAAGCGTGGGAGAAAGGTCTGCTCGGCCCGGACCGCACCGGCGGAATCCGGCTCGAATGGGGCAGTGTCGAGGCGGTCGACAAACTGCTCGACATGGCCGCGCGGCGCGAAGGCTGGCTCGGCGATCTACTCGCCGAAGGCCCCAAGCAATTGGCCGAAGCTCTCGGCGGCGACGCTCCCAAGTGGGCAGTGCATACCAAAGGCGGCACGCCGGCGATGCACGAGTGGCGCCCTCTGCTCGGACAGATGCTTAGAGAGCTGGTCGCCAGCGGCGGCATGAAACCGCAGGGCGGCGGCTCGAAAAACCCGCCGCCCGATTTGCGCCACACGGAAAAATGGGGCCCGCTCGCGATGGACGATCCTGAAGGTTGGGTTTGGTCACACGTCTTGTCCGAACAGTACCGCCAATTCACCGGCATCTTCGGCGCCTGCTGGTTCGCTCAAGAAGCGCACAAAAAGGATGGATTGAACTCCATCGTCGACGGCTTCAACGCCATCACCGGCTGGCATTTCTCCATGGCAGAAGCGCTGGCCGCGGGCCATCGCAGCATGATTCTGCAAAGCCTGTTCGCCACGCAGCGCGGCTGGATCGCCGACTTCGACTGGCAGGACGTTGGCGCAAGATTCCTCGAACCGATCCCGGACGGCAAATACAAGGGGTTCACCATCGCCAAATGGCTGCCCGACATGATCTGGGACTACTATAAACTAACCGGCAGACACGAACGTTCGGGAAGACCTTTCAAGGACACGCTGGAAAAACTCGGCCTGGAAGAATTCATGAAATGGTCCCAGCTCGATTAGCGTTATCGCTGCACGAATCCGATTCTCTCCCTTTGACGGGCGCGGGTCGGCGATGGCGTTACAAGGTTCTTCGCGCTCACGGCAACTCTTCCAGCAGCCGGCTCTGCCCTTTAAGGGGATGCTTCACTCGCAATAATTTTTGCACCATCCACAGGCGGGCGGCGACGGGATGCACCACGGGCACGCCGAGATCGTTTTCGGCGGTCACGATGTCTTTGATCCCCCAGGCGCCCGAGCCGAGCAGATAGATCCCTTGCGCGCTCGGATGTTTGTTGAACGAGTTTTTCAGATGCTGATAAATCGTCTCGCTCGAAATTTTGTCCGCCTCATCGGGCGACGTATCCATGCCTTCCATGCCCAGCACTTCGAAACCGGAGTCGGTAAAGTAGCGGGTGAAGATATCGTTCATCCGCTGATCGCGATAGTAGGTGCAGCCGACAAATTTTCGCACGCCGAGCGCGCGCAGCGCCTGGGCCTGCGATTGTCCCGAAGTGAAGATCGGGATTTTATATTTCGTCTCCCATGCGCCGACGATCTCCTGTTCGGCCTTATGACCGCGCACCATAAACGGCGGGCCGCCTTCGGGATGCATGATGTCGACGCCGATCCTCGCCAACTCCTCCACTTTGGCTTGATAGGTCTCCATCGCGTCGAGATAACCGCGCTCCGAATGCTCGCGAATGCCCGCGTACATCGGAATGCAGCCAACCCCTTCGGGCAAAAGCCGGATGAACTCCACCAACGATCCCGACCCGTACGTCGGCTTGATCACGCCGACGACCCCGCGCCACGTTCCAGATGCCATAGTCTTCTCCTTTCGTTGAAGCTGCTTTAGCTGTGTCCGATGTTATTCAATGTGCACCGGTAATTACAACCACGCTCCTGTGATTGGATCGAAAATTTTCAATTTCCATTTTCAATTTTCAATTACTTGCAGTTGACGCAAGCAAAAAGGAAGTGATACACCGGCGCTGGAGCAAATCGGAAAGGGCTTTCATGGCAATAAAACCGACGGACACGCTGGTTCAGGAATACGGCGCTCTCGTTCCCACCGGCCGTTTATTGGACGGCCGGCCGCGCAGCATTTTGTTCGATGCGACCCGATGCATCGGCTGCCGCCACTGCGTACAGGCTTGTAAGGACTGGAACGATCACGATCGCACCAGCCTTTACGAACTTTCCGCCACCAACTGGATCACGATCGAGCCGCCCGTGCTTGAAGGCACGGCGCCGCTCTGGGCGCGCAACAGCTGCATGCACTGCAACTTCGCCGCCTGCGCGGCGGTGTGCCCGGTGGAAGCGATCACCAAGTATGAAGAAGGTCCGGTCGTCATCAACAAAGACGCCTGCATCGGCTGCGAGTACTGCATTCATGCCTGTCCCTGGGAAGTCATCACCAGGAACGATATCACCGGCAAGGCCTGCAAGTGCACCATGTGCAGCGACCGGATCAGCGAAGACAAGCAGCCCTTTTGCGTGCAAGCCTGCCCGGTGAATGCCCTCGAGTTCGGCCTGGCGGAAGAAATCGCCGATAAAGCCAGGTCGGCGGCCCAAGCGGTTGGCGGCTACACCTATGGGGATAGGGAAGCCGGCGGCGGCAGCGTCGTTTACGTGCTCAAGGAAAGCCAAGAGAAATACGGCGTGCGCAATGTCGGCGCGGAAAAATTTCCCAAGCACAAGATTCCCCTCGGGCTGATGCTGAAGGATCTTTTTACGCCGCGCTGCGGCATCGCCGGCAAGCTGCGCGCCTTGGGGCTGGCGATCATTCATCCAAGACGGCTTTTCTACCGGTATTTTTCGTAATGAGATTGCAAAACGCCCTGCAGTCAATCCTTGTCCGCTTTCATTTTGTTTGCCTTCCCCTTCGGCGGGGGATTGCCAGGATGGGGGCGGCACGCATTTTAGCGGGCACTCCCGCCTTTATCCTCTCGGTGTTCGCGCTTTCGTTGATTCTCGCCACAATCGCTGCGGCTCCCGGCCACGCCGAAAAAATCCGCACGGCGATTCCCCAGGCCAATCTCAATTATCTTTCAATCTTCGTTGCCGACGCGCGCGGCTTTTTCAAAGACGAAGGTCTCGACAATGAAACCGTGGTCATCTCGGGGCCGCTCGCCACTGCGGCGCTGCTCAGCGGCGATGTCGATTACAGCGGCGGCGGGGGCAGCGGCATGCGCGCGGCGCTCAAGGGGGCGCCGGTGAAAGGGATCTATTTTCAGACCGAGAAGGTCACTTTCTATCTGGTCGCCGACCCTAGCATCAAGAGCGCTGCCGACCTGCGCGGCAAGCGCATCGCCGTCGGCAGCCCGGGCGACACGCAGGATCGGATCATGACGATGTTCGCCGAACGCGGCGGCGTTTCCGCTCGAGAAATCACCCGCATTTCGATGGGATCCGATACCAATACCAGAATTATGGCGATCAAGTCCGGCGCCGCCCACGCCGCCATCGTCGATCCCGGAGGTCTGGTGTTTGCGCAGCGCGAAGGGCTTCTCTCCCTTGGCTTCATGGGCGATCTTTTTCCGATGCCTTTTCAGGGCTTCGTCACTTCGGAAAGAACCATCCGCGAGCAGCCGGCGCAGATCAAGCGCTGGCTCAAAGGCGCCATCCGCGGTCTGATGTTTGTTCGCGAGCGGCCCGAGGATGCCGTTGATTCGGCGATCAAAAGGCTTCAGCTCGGCAAAGCGTCGCGCGCGATGATCGTCGAAGGCGTGAGAAATTACATCCGCGCTCTGCCGCAGGGCGTGCCGGGTATGCCGAGCGCCGAGGGCATCAAAAACTTTCTCGAGTATGACATCAAGATCCCTCTCGGCATCAAGGAAGATATCGCCCCCGACCGCCTGCTCCACTTGCAGCTGGTCGATGAAGTGAAAAAGGAATTGGAAAGCGCGCAAAGGAGACCGGTGAAATGACACCCGAAAAAGATCTGCGCGAGCAACTCGCGCTATGCACGCGCATCTTGGCCATGCAAGGGCTGATCGGCGTGTTCGGCCATGTGAGCGTCTATCAACCCGAAACCAAAACCGTTTTCATTACTCCCGGCATGGGCTCGGATAAAGGCAGCCTGCAGCCCGACGACATGGTGGCCACGGATTTGAACGGCAAACCGCTGGCGGGAAAGGAAGGGCCGCCAGTCGAATGGCCGATCCATACCGCGCTTCATGGCGCGCGCGCCGATGCGCTGGCGGTGGCGCATCTGCACACGCCGCACGCCACTTTGTTCGCCATCGCCAAACGGAAGTTCGAGCCGGTGACCCTTCAGGGCGCCATTTTTGCCGACGGCGTGCCCCTTTATCCCGAAGCGCAGCTGATCACCAGCCCGCAGCGCGGCGATGCGCTGCTGAAAGTCATCGGCAACAAACGAGCCGCGCTCTTGCGCGGCCACGGCATTGTCGTGGCCGGAGTCAACTTGCAGGAAGTGCTCTACTGCGCCTTGGTGTTGGAAGACGACGCAAAAAAGACCTTGCAGGCCGCTTCCCTCGGCGAAGTCGGCACCCTCAGTGCCGAGGAGTGTAAGGCCTTCGGCGCCGAGATCGCGCTCGAACGGCGCGCCGGCCGAGCGTGGAACTATTTTCGCAGCCTGGAGTCCCGTTGGGACCGCCAGCCGTCGACCGGACGGAGCGAATTGTTTCCGTAAGAACACCGTTCCAATAGTTCGAAACGTTCCACGTGTTTCAAGGGTCCCAACGAATGGAACTTCTGAAACCACTGGAACAATTGGAACTCATAAGGACATCATGGCAAACCCCGATTACGGCAATTTTTTTCCACAAGTACGAAAAACCCGTCTCCCTGGCGGCTACATGGGAAAAATCCTGCGGGTCGATATGACATCCGGCAAGCTCACCGATCTCAATCTGCCGGAGGAGCCTCTGCTCCGAAAGCTTTGGGGCGGGCAGCTCTTTGCCGAATACGTCCTGCTGAACGAGCTGCCCCGCGAAATCGACCCGTTCGATCCGAGAAGCATCATCGTCGGCATGACGGGGCCAATCACCGGCACCGGCTTCACGCCGGGCGGCACCAAAATGTGTTTCGTCTATCTCAGTCCCGCCACTCGATACACGCTCGGCCGCGGCGCCACGAGCGGCTATTTCGGCACCTCGCTCAAGGCCGCCGGTTATGACGGCATCATCGTCAGCGGCGCCGCCCAATCGCCCAAATATCTCTATATCGGCGAAGACAAGGCCGAGTTGCGCGACGCGAGCCATGTGTGGGGCAAAGGCATTCGCGACACCGAGAAGATCCTGCGCCAAGACTCCGGCCACCAGGACGCCCGCGTCGGCGCCATCGGTCCGGCGGGAGAGAATCTGATCCGCACCGCCATGCTTGTCAACGATTACAATCACACCGCCGCCCATGGCTTGGGCGCGGTGATGGGCTCCAAGAAGCTCAAGGCGTTCGTCGCCTGGGGCACCCAACGGCCGCGCTTGCACGACAAGCGTAGGCTCATCGATGCCGGCGTGCGCTGGGCCAAAGCGCTCTCACCGCGCAAGACCACGGTCAAAAAACGGCTCACGAGCGTCGGTCACGGTGAGGATTGGGGTGCCATCACGAAATTGAATTGGCGCAGCACGATCATCACCGACGAGGCCAAGGGCTTGGATCAAAACCGCGTCACCTTGCGTCCCTGTTTTCAGTGCCCGCGCATGTGCCCTTGGGACGTAGAGATCGGCGAAGGCCGCTTCAAAGGGAAGATCGGCCACTTCAACGCGGGCAGCGAATGGATGGATACGTTTTACAATCTCGGCTTCAAAGGCAACGACGTGCTCTATCTCTCGGAACGCATCAACGATTTGGGCATCGAATGCAGCCACTACGCTTGCGGCGCGGGACTCGCCTTCGAGGCCTGGGAAAAAGGCATCCTCGGCCCCGACAAGACCGACGGCTTGAAGTTGGAATGGGGCAATCTGGAAGCGGTCGAAACTTTGCTCGAGCGTTGCGCCCGGCGCGAGACCTGGCTCGGCAATATTCTTGCCGACGGGCCGAAGGAGTTGGCCGAAGAGCTCGGCGGCGAAGCCAAGAACTGGGTCGTGCACACCAAAGGCGGCACCCCGGCGCAGCACGAATGGCGTCCTATGCTCGGCCAAATGCTGCGCGAACTGGTCGCGAGCGGCGGCATGAAACCGCAAGGCGCAGGCGGTACCGAGCCGCCTGCGGATCTCAAGTATCGCGAAAAATGGGGCCCCCTCGATCCCAACCAAGCGGACGGCTGGGCAAACTCCCATCTGATCACGGAAAAGATTCGCCAAGCCTGCGGCCTCATGGGCGGCTGCTGGTTTGCTCTCAACGACAAACCGCCCGACGGCGTGCAGAGCATGCTCGACGCTTTGAACGCGACGACGGGCTGGAATGTGACCATGGACGAACTCGTTGATGCGGGCCACCGGGCGATTATCCTGCAAAGCTTGTTTGGCACTCAGCGCGGCTGGATTGCCGAACACGACTGGCAAGACGTCGGCCCGAGATTCTTGGAGCCGATTCCCGACGGCAAGTACAAGGGGTTCACCATCGCCAAATGGTTGCCCGGTCTGGTCTATGAGTACTATCGTATTTCGGGCCGCCACGAACACAGCGGCCGTCCGTTCATGGACACCTTGCAAAAACTCGGCTTGGAAGAGTTCAAAGAATGGAGCCAGTTGGACTAGACCCGCACCAGCGTTCGGCTTTGATAGTTACCGTTCGCTCCCGCGGCGCGGGAACCCGGGTGGATTTTTAACTTGGCCGCCGCTTTCGCGGCAGTGACGACGGGGGGAGTCGCAGATGATAAAACCACGCCAGGTCTCATCAGGTCTTTTTCTCGTCGCTTTACTCGCGGCGCATTTTCTTTTCACCGCTATCGCCGATGCCCAGTCGTTTAAAAAAATCCGCATGGGCAGTTCCTCGACCAATGTTTCTTTTCTCGCCATCTACACCGCCCTCCATCGCGGCTTCTACCGAGACGAAGGCATCGATCTGGAAATCATTCAGATGGCGGCCAATTTGACCAGCGCGGCGGTTTTGGCCGGGGATCTCGATTACAGCGCCGCCGTGACCGGCCTGATCGGCGGCGCGGTGCGCGGCCAGCCCATGAAGGTGCTGCTGTTTACCGTGGAACGGCCGCTCTTGTTTCTCATGAGCAAGAAAGAGATCAGAGAGCCAAAGCAGCTCAAAGGGAAAAAAATCGCCGGCAGTTCTCCGGGAGGGTCGGCCACGCTCTTGGGCTACAGGGTCTTGCGGCATTTCGGCCTTGAGCCGGGAAGGGACGTGTCAGTCCTGCCGATGGGCGGCACCGCCGCGGGCAGGTTTGCCGTGTTGGAGTCGGGCGTCGTCGACGCCTCGCTTTTGTCGGTGCCCGAAAACATCATCGCCCTGGAAAAAGGATACAACGAACTGATTTTTCTCGGCGACATCGTGCAATTCGCCCAAAATGGTTTTGGCGCCTCGGAAAAGAAAATCAAGGAAAATCCAGATGAGGTTTACCGCATGGTGCGGGCGACGCTACGCGGTTTGCAATTCGTTTGGGACAAAAACAACCAGGACGCGGTCACCGAAGTGATGATGAAGCAGTGGCGAGTGAACGATCGGAGAATGGCCGCGGAAATGGCCAAGCAAGTCTCGCGCGTCTTAACCAAAGATGCCAGGGTCAACCCAGAGTCCGTCCAAGAGCTCATCGATTCGCAGCGGGAGAACGCCAAGGTGGCCAAACCTTTCTCCGTTTCAGACGTGGTCGACTATAGCTTTTTAGACAAAGCCCGCCGGGAGTTGGGGCTTACCAGATAGTTTCGAGTTACGGGTGTAGTGTTTCGGGTTCAATTTCTGACCCGCAACCCGTAACTCTTAACCCCTTTCTAACTCGTAACTCGCAACCCGCAACCCGTAACTCTTAACCCGTAACCCTTAACAGCCGAAAGAGATTCACAGCATCGGATCAATAATCACCTTGATGGAATCCTGGCCGCTCGCGGTCAACTGAAACCCGAAGCCGGTCTGCGCCAGCGGCAAGCGATGCGTCACCATTTCGGCGACCCGCACTTTGCGATCGCGGATCAATCCGAGGGATTCCTTCAGGTCATCGCCGCTGCCCGCATAGGATGTCACCACGCTGATCTCATCGCGCCAGAACTTGAAGAGCGGAATCGGCACGTCGACGCCGGCCGGCGTCGGCGCGAAAAAAAGCAGCGTGCCGCCGCGGTCGACGCACTGGGTAGCCTGCCGCGCCGCGGCCAGCGCGCCGGCACAGACAATCACCCGGTCCGCGAGCCTGCCGCCGTTGGATTGGAGGAGTTTTGCCGGGACGTCTTCGGCGCCATGCAGTATTTGATCGGCGCCGAACCGCTTCGCCGCATTCAAGCGAAAGTCACTCATATCGGTGGCGATGATCCGCTCCGCGCCGCGTGCCCGAGCGAGTTGAATATGAAGCAGACCCGAGATGCCGCTGCCGATCACCAGCACCGTTTGTCCCGCGCCGATCGCAGCAAAACGCTGCGCGCGCACGACGCAGGCTAAAGGCTCGATGAACGAGCCCTCGTCGAAGCTCATCGAATCCGGGATGCGCAGCGTTCCCAACGATACGTTGAGCTTCGGCACGCGGATATATTCGGCGAACCCGCCCGGCTCGAAATGGGTCGTGCGCAAGAGATCGCACACCGACTGATGGCCGGCCAGACAATAGCGGCAGTCGCCGCAGGGCACATGATGCGTGGAAAACACCCGATCGCCGACGGAGAAATCGCGCACCCCTTGGCCAACCTCGACCACTTCGGCGCTGATCTCATGGCCCAACACGAGCGGCACCTTATCGATCCGGTACCACTCCATGAGATCGCTGCCGCAAATGCCGCTCGCCCGGGTGCGCAACAGCAACTCGCCCGGACCAATCCTTGGAACCGGCATCTCCTCGAGCCGAACGTCCCGGTTATTGTAGTACATGGCGACGCGCATGAGTTTTCTCGTTTGGCGTCTAGAGTCCAGCGTCTAGCGTTTTCGGAATTCGGACTTAAGGTTAGCGTCTGTATTTTGCGCCTTTAATGGTGGATTGTTGCAGATACTTCATCAACCCGCCGATTAAGTTGCTCGTCCGCTCGGCTAACTCGTTCAGGCGTTCAAACTCAGAATGACTGATATATCCTTGGTCCAAAGCAACATAGACATGTGAACTCACTTCACATGCAGAGCCCTTGGCGATCGAAAGAAATTGAATAAATTCGCCAGAACCGCTTCGGCCAAAACCTTCCGCGATGTTCGCCATGATCGATATGCTGGCGCGGCGAATTTGGTCCCGCAAACCATAGTCTTTCGCAAAGGCACTGTTCCCGGTTGCTACATAAACCAGCTTCGTAAGCTCACGGCCCGATTTCCAAGCATCTAGGTCGGCAAAAGCTCGAATACTGGCCATACCGTAAGTAACCGCAATCCGGTTCTTCTAACGCCAGACGCCAGACCTTAGACGCTAAACGCTCCTAACCCGCCTTCCTCGCCCTCGCCCCCTTTTCGCTCTCGTAAATCCTGAACGCCTCTTTGACTGACACGTTCTCGTGCACGATGGCGCGCACGGCTTTGATCATGCCGACGGGCGAATCGGACTGGAAAATATTCCGCCCCATATCGACGCCGACGGCGCCGCCTTGGACGGCGTTGTGAGTCAATTCGAGCGCTTCCATCTCGGCGGTCTTTTTGCCGCCGGCGACGATCACCGGTATCGGACAGCTTTGAATCAGCTCCTCGAACTTGTCGCAATAGTAAGTCTTGACGATATGCGCGCCCAGTTCGGCGGCGATGCGGCAGGACAAGCCGAGATAGCGGACGTCGCGCGCCATGTCCTTGCCCACCGCGGTGACGGCCAAAACGGGAATGCCGTATTTCTCGCCTTCATCGACGAGCTTGGCCAGGCTCACGAGCGTCTCCTTTTCGAACTCCGAGCCGACGAAGATCGAGAGCGCCATCGCCGAAACGTTCAGCCGAATGCAGTCGTCGATCGACACGGTAATGTCCTCGTTGGACAGTTCTTTGAGAATGCTGGTCCCGCCCGACACGCGCAGCACCACGGGTTTGTCGGCCGCGGCGTCCACCGACGTGCGCAGCACGCCGCGCGTCAACATGATCGAATCGGCGTGCGGCAGCAACGGTTCGATGGTCTTGCGCGGCTCTTCCAAGCCGCTCGTCGGGCCAAGAAAGTAGCCGTGATCGACCGCCAGCATGACGGCGCGGCCGTCGGACTTGATGATTCGCGCCAAACGATTTTGCATTCCCCAACTCATGGACATAGGGCCTCCTCGGTGGAAAAATAAATTGCCCAAAAACTATCACAAATGGCGCGCCGATGTGAATCCAAATACGCCAGCGAATTTGACAGGGGCGTCGTCCGGTTATACGCTACCAGCGAACCCGATCGAGGAGGAATCATGCCCATCGAAATCATCGATATGGTCAAGCTGGCGAAGGACGAAGGTAAACGGAAACGAATTTTTAACACCCAGCGCTTTCATGCCTGGCTCCACGTTTATCCCAAGCCGGGCGATCAGGACGACATGCACTGCCATAATGCCGATCAAACCTTCTACGTCATCGACGGCGAGTGCACGATGCATTTTCCCGACGGCGGCAAAGCCGTGATGAAGCCGGGCATGGTGGCGACCATCACCGGCGGCTCCTTTTATCAACTGGAGAATACCGGCACCGGCCCGATGGTCTTGATGGGCAATCGCTCCGGACCCTCCGAAGCGATCCAGCACATCAATTACGAATTGCGCAAAGACGTGCGGACCATGTCCCGCGAAGAACGCGAAAAAATCAGGAACGCCGGCAATATCTCGATCTAATTTGCCGTTTACAGCCGAACGTGCAGCGTCTGGAGTCTAGCGTTTTGCGTTGCTAACTCTAGACGCGAGACCCTAGACGCTAAACGTCTTTTTCGGCATCGGCCAGAGATAGCGCACCGCCAGGCCGCCGAGAATAATAGCCCCTCCCGCCAGCGTCGCCGGCGCGGGTATCTCGCCGACCGTGAGCGCCACCCACAGGGGATTCAGCACCGGCTCGATCAGCGCGATCAGCGATGCCTCCTGCAAGGGCACCGTCCGGAGCCCTTTGGAAAACAGGAAATAAGGCATGCCGAGCTGCACACCGCCCATCACCGCGAGGATGATCGTTTGATCGAGCGTCAACCCGAGCCGCCACCAGACCGCCGGCAACAGCAACAGCGCGCAGGTTAAATTGTTGCTCCAGGTAAGAAAAACCGGCGCCACTGCCGCGGTGCCGCGAAGATTGATCATGTAGATGGCGAAAAGCACGCCGCTCAGGAGCGCCAAAACGACGCCGCTCATTTCCGGCGCGCCGGCGCTGTCGCTGCCGATGATCGTTACGCCTAACATGGCGACGGCCAGCGCAAAGGCGTTATGCCGGGCAATCCTTTCGCCCCAAAACCACTTCGCAAATAAGAAAACGAACACCGGCGCGGTGTATTGAAGCACGATGGCGTTGGCCGCGGTGGTCAATTTGTTAGCCGCGACAAAGGCGCTGATCGCGGCGGTGTAACTCAGCACCGAAACGACAATGGCCGTGTTGAATTGCAGCTGGCTCGGCCGAACCAGCGGCGCAAACACGAGCGAGGCAAACAGGCTCCGATAGAAAACGATCGTCAGGGCGTGCAGGTCAAGAAATTTGATGAAGACGCCGGCCAGGCTCCACAGAAACGCCGCCGCGAAAATCAGCCAGCGGCCGCGCTGAATCTCGCGGCTCAGAACCGGATTCGGAGCTGGAGCCGTCATCGCCGTGAAAGCGCTTGAGCCGAGGGATCCTCACGACGGCGCTGGGTCCGCGCGTGAGCAACAAAAATGGGATGGAAACGCCGCGTGGCCTTCCATCCCATCGAATGGACCAATAACTGGCGACGGTGAATGACTTTTAATTGGACAACCGGTCCTAGCTGTCCGAAACCACCGAGACCTTGAGCGGCACGGTCAGGTCCGCCGATAAACGCACCGGCACTTCGTACTCGCCGGCGCTCTTGATCGGCTCGGCCAGTTGAATCTTGCGCCTGTCGACGTTGAGCCCCTTGGCTTTGAGCGCCTTCTCGATATGAATGTTGGTCACCGAGCCGAACAGCCGGCCCTCCTCGCCGACCTTCATCGCGATCACCAGCGAGACGCCGTTCAGTTGATCCCCCACCGACTTCGCTTGGCGCAGGATTTTTTGTTTTTGATCGCCGACGAGCTTCTTTTGATGCTCGAAGGTGCGCAGGTTTTTTTTATTGGCTTCCAGCACCAGGCCGCGCGGCAATAGATAATTCCGCGCGTAACCGTCGCGCACGCGGACGATATCGCCGATTTTGCCGAGGTTGGCGATATCCTCCTTCAGAATGACTTCCATGGTCCCTCCATCAAGCTGCTTGGCTCGGCGCGGCGTTGTCTTTGCCCAACCGGCGAAAATCCCCCCACAGGTCGAAAAGCCCGAGGCCGACCACCAGCAGTGTAAAAATTTGTTGAAAAACGATCAGGACATAGGTGAGAGCGCGCAGGAATTGCGGCACGTTGTTCTTGTGAAAGAAAAAGCCGATGACCGCCAGACCCTGGGCGAAATAGTAGGCGCCGATCACCGCTAAGAAATTCAAGGCGATCACGCGCAGCGTTCCCAGGGCAGGCACGAACAGAGCGAAACCGCACAGGATCAGTCCCCAGACCAGCGCCTCAGGGCTCTTCCATTCGCGCAGGTGCTCGAGGGCAAACCACTCGGCGCGCCGCTCCGGAAAACGCCGGCGGAGGTAGAGCAGATTGACGAGCACGATGAAGGCAAAGCTCAACAGCAGCAGCGCCGGCAGGAGCTGCAGGATCATATCGACGATTTCCCCGGTCCGTTCTTTGAGCAGCGTCACGCTCTCTTGTCCGAATCCCAGCTTTTCCTGCATCTGCACTGCCGCTTCCAACTGGCGCGTCATGCTTTGGCGAAAATCGCCATACATCGCCGCCCAGGAGCCGAAGAAATAGTACGAGACGCCGGCCGTCGCGGCGAGCATGACGGCCGCGACCGCGGCAACGAGATGGTCGATGGCGCGCACTCTCCCGAGCAAGCGCAACACCATGGCCGTCATGATCGCGAAAATACCGTAAAGCAATCCGAGTTCCTCGCCGGCAAAAATCATCAGCGCCAAGGTCGCCACCGTGAGCACGGCCATCCCGCCGGCAACGCCATACTTCAAGCCAAACATCAGTACGGGCTGCGGCACAAAAGGCAACAAAATCACGGCGAGGGGCGGCAGGCTGATGCCGCTCATGAACAGCAGCACACTCGCCAGCGAAGCCAAGAGAAATTTGCTGATGACTTCAAGCCGCTGCATGGCGCGAGGGCAGAAAGAGGTTGTTAATTGTTGGCGGTCGTAAAAGGCAGCAGCGCCACGCTGCGCGCCCGTTTGACGGCGGTGGTCAAGAGGCGCTGGTGGCGCGCGCAATTGCCCGTGATTCGGCTCGGCGTCATCTTGCCGCGCTCGGTGACAAACTGGGTGATCGTGCGGAGATCCTTATAGTCGATTCTGAGCGTCTTATCTGCGCAGAAGCGGCAAACCTTGCGCCGGAACATCGGCCGTCGCCGCGAACCGCCTTTATCCTCATCGCTTCGTTCGCGGCTCGGCCGTGCGCTCCGTTCAAACTGTGCCATAGATCAAGCTACCTTTCTGCAATTGCCCATCCGTAAGAGCGGCGTTCCAAAGGGGGACTACTGCTGGAACCGAGCTTCTGTTTACCGAATTGACATTGGCGATGAATCGGGCGTCGGTTTCCCCTTTTTGACTGTATTAACTTGTCGGTTCGCTTTTTGGGCTCTCGTCGTCAGCGCCGCCGCGCCGCGGCTCATCCGGAGGGCGGG
>Ga0209172_10001528_pt1 | contig 48259 bp, 46 predicted proteins | sample LarsenN4metaG_FD_184113 | JGI IMG/M metagenome (GOLD analysis project Ga0209172, IMG submission 184113) | Hot spring sediment bacterial and archeal communities from British Columbia, Canada, to study Microbial Dark Matter (Phase II) - Larsen... ... | reverse complement strand
GGGGCCGGTGCCAGCGGGATCGCCTGTGCCGAGCACTATGTGCGCCTCGGTGTGAAACGCGAACATATCACTCTGTGCGACACCAAAGGAGTCATCTACAAGGGTCGCACCGCCGGCATGAACCCCTGGAAAGAACGCTTTGCGCGGGAAACCGGGGCGCGCACGCTCGCCGATGCCCTGCGCGGCGCGGATGTCTTCGTCGGCCTCTCAGTAGCCAACTGCGTGACCCCGGAGATGCTGGTTTCGATGGCAGACAATCCCATTGTCTTCGCAATGGCGAACCCGGACCCGGAAATTCCCTACGACGTGGCGGTCAAGACCCGCTCGGACGTCATCATGGCCACGGGCCGATCGGACTATCCCAACCAGGTGAACAATGTCCTCGGCTTCCCGTTCATCTTCCGGGGCGCCTTGGACGTGCGGGCGACGGCCATCAATGAAGAAATGAAGCTGGCAGCCACGCGGGCGCTGTCCGCGCTGACGAAGGAAGACGTGCCGGACTCGGTCTGCCGCGTCTACGGCGTCGAGCGGCTGGAGTTCGGCCGTGAATACCTCATCCCCAAGCCGTTCGACCCGCGCGTGCTCATCTGGGAGGCCTCGGCCGTGGCGCAGGCCGCCATGGAGACGGGCGTCGCGCAGCAGCCCGTGGACATCGCGGCCTACAAGGAGCAGCTCGAGCGGCGCTTGGGCAAGGCGCACGAGGTGATGCGCGCGGTCATTCACAAGGCCCAGAAGCGCCCGCAGCGCGTCGTCTTCCCCGAAGGCGAGGAGAGCAAAATCCTGCGGGCCTGCCAGATCATCCTGGACGAGAACATCGGAACACCCATCCTGCTCGGCAACGAGGAGAAAATCCATGCGCGGTTGGCAGAACTCCATCTGCACCTGAACGGGTTCGAAATCATCGATCCGGTTCGCTGTGCCAAGCTGCCTGTCTACGTGGAGGAGCTCTACCAGCTGCGGCATCGCAAAGGGGTAACACGCAAGGAGGCGGCAGAACTGATCCTGAATCGGAACGTCTTCGGCTCCATGATGGTGCACCTGGGCGACGCCGATGCGCTCATCAGCGGCCTGACCCAGCATTATCCCGACACCATCCGGCCCGCCTTGCAGGTGATTGACGTCCGCGAAGGGCTGCGCAAAGTCTCCGGACTCTATCTGCTCATCACGCCGAAAGGCGAGATCTACTTCCTGGCCGATACCACCGTGAACATCGAGCCTTCGGCTGAAGACCTGGCCGAGATTGCGCTTTCGGCTGCCGACATGGCGCGGCGGTTCGACGTCGAGCCACGCGTGGCTCTGCTTTCCTTCTCGAATTTCGGCAGCACCCGGCACCCGCTCTCCGAGAAAATCAGCCGGGCGGTGGCCATCATCCGCGAGCGTGCTCCCGGCCTGATGGTGGACGGGGAGATGCAAGCCGACACCGCGGTCGTGCCCGACATCATCGAGCAAACTTATCCCTTCAGCACCCTGAAAGGCGGCGCCAACGTGTTGATCTTTCCCAACCTGGAAGCCGGCAATATCGCCTACAAGCTGCTGGCGCGCATTGGCGGAGCCGAAGCCATTGGGCCGATTCTGATGGGGCTGTCGAAACCGGTGCATGTGTTGCAGCGGGGTGCGGAGGTCAGCGACATCGTCAACATGACTGCCATTGCGGTGGTGGATGCGCAGGAAGCCGCTTCGCGGAACTTTGCCGACATCCTGGAAGCCTGGCAGACCCGCTTCTCCCATCTGCGCACGGAAAAGTCCAAGAAAGAAGCTGCGTAGCCTTCGGCGGGCACAGCTTGTCCAGGCCGCCACGGGAGAGAGAACTGATGGCAGCGGCCGAGACGAGCGGACTGGGGCCGCACGCCCAAGCGGTTGTGGCCAGCCTGCTGGCAGGACTAGCCACCGGGCTGGGCGGCCTGCTGGTCATCTTGCTTCCTGGACTCTCCCGCCGCGTCTATGATGCCCTGCTCGGGTTCTCCGGTGGGGTCATGCTGTCGGCCGCGGCGTTGACGCTCTTGTGGCCCGCCCTGGAGCACGGAGGCATCGGCTCGGTGACAATCGGCCTGTTTCTCGGCGGCCTGGTCGTGCTCGGGCTGGAGCGCAAAGTACCCCATCTAGAACCGCACTTCGCTCCTTGGCTCAACGCGGGCAACGGTCCGGGAATCCGTCTGGGCGTGTTGCTGGCCTCTGCCATCACCCTGCACAACTTGCCGGAGGGACTGGCGGTAGGGGTTGCGTTTGCTCCCGGCGGGGGAGAATTCGGCGTGATTGTGGCGCTGGCGATTGCCTTACAGAATATCCCCGAAGGGCTGGCCGTGGCCACGCCGCTGCGCGCCTATGGTTGCTCTCCGCTACGCGCGGTTACGTGGGCCACGCTGTCAGGCCTGGCAGAGCCGCTGGCGGCGGCTGCCGGCTTCCACTTTGTGAGCTTGGCGCGCCCGCTGGTTCCCTTCGGATTGGCCTTTGCCGCCGGGGCGATGGTATTCGTTGTGTCCGACCAGTTGATCCCAGAAAGTCATCGCGAACCGAGCGACAAGGCACCCTCCCTGGCCCTGTTGGCCGGCTTTCTGCTGGTTGCCGTCCTCGTGCGCGCCTTCTCCTGAACGCTGACAAAGCAGAGATACAAGGGGGGAATCTTACTTTGGGACGGGTATGTCCTGGGGCCAGACCGCTCCCTGCAGCAATTGGTGGCGCGTGGAGGCCAAGCGGTCGGTAATCACTTCCGCCAGCGTGCGGTAAAGCTGAAACCCAAACTCCGGATCTTCCAGACACAAATCCATCAGCGCTCCACCCCGGATGGCCAACACCTCCGTCTTTTCTAGGGCCCGCGCCGAGGCGGTTTCCAGCCGGGGCTCCACCAAGGCCGACCAACTGAAGAGTTCTCCCGGGCCGACCGTCAGGATTTGCCGGCGCCCCCAACCCGGGAAATGAAGTTCAATGGCCACGCGCCCGCTCTTGACAAGAAAGAGATAGAGACTGGGCGACCCTTCCTCAAAGATCACCTGGCCTGCCGTGAAGTGAACCGGCTCGGCGAGCGATAAGAGCTTTTCGCGGACAGCAGGAGAAAAGTGCTCCAACAAATTGCTCGGCCAAGCCATGTGGCACCTCTCAAACACGGGGCTCTGCCGGAACCAGATCGCAGGCCGCGTAGGTCTGCAGCGCGACCCAACGGTTTCCGATGCAGTGAATCTCGGCGACAAAGAAAAACGGCTCGTCTTCAGTGGCGCAACCCGGGCAGGTGAAGAGCTCGAGAAAGTAGAGGTGGCGCGGCTCGACCTGCTTGTCGCAATCGAAGAGGCAGTCGCCGATGTGGACGTGACGCCCGCGGTCGTTCCCGAAGTGGGTTTCGGCGGTCACCTCCCCCTTCCAGTGACACAGCGGGCAGGTCCAGGAAAAATGCAGGAGGTCAGCGACACGCTTCTTTTTCTTTTCGGTCATGAGGGTCTCCCCACCGGCTTGAGAGCTTGACGCACTACCTGCCTCAATTCGGTGAAGTCGAGAGGTTTGGCAAGATACTCATAGGCGCCCAGACGAAGGGCTTCGAGATAGGAACTGGCATCGGGTGCGGCGCTCAGCAGGATGACCGGCAAGCCCTGGCGCCGTTGTTGCAGCCCAGTCATGAGGTCCAGGCCGCTCTCCTGACACAGGTTCACGTCGGCGATCACCACATCCACCGGTCCTTTCTCCACCTGCTCGAGCGCAGCCGCCATGTCAGCGGCAAAATGCAGGGAATGGCCATCCAGCAGGAGGACGCGCTCGAGCGCAGAGCGGAAGTTGGCGTCATCGTCCACCAACAGGATCGTGGCCATCGCGCACCTCAGTGCAACCCTGCGAGCACGAAATTCACCGTCACCTCCAGCACCACCGGGACCGCTTGGTCATTCAAGAGGGTGGGCTCATAGACCCACTGTTGCACCGCATCCAGCGCTGCCTTTACCAGGATGGGATGGCCGGAGAGAACTTTCATCTCCACCACATGGCCAGTTTCATCAATGACGGCATCAATTCGAACCGAGCCTTCGATGCGCGCCTGCCGCGCCAGGGCGGGATAGACAGGGTCCACCCGGCGAATCTGCCGCGGTGCGGTGACACGGCCACCCACCCGGATGGGCTTCGGAGGCGTCACGGGCTTGGGAATCGCTGTCGGGATTCCCCCGATGACGCCGCCAATCACACCGCCGATCTGGCCACCCGGAATTCCCCCCGGGACGCCGCCCACCACGCCAGGGACAAGCTCCGGCGCCTCGATCACCTGGGCGATCTCCTTGGGGATTACCGTGGGAGCGACGAGCTTGCCCGCCAGCATCTGCGTTATACGCCGTGGGCGCACTTGCACCGCGGTCGCAGGCGCGGGCGGCGGGGGTGGCGGGGAAGGAGGCGGCGGCGCCACCACCCAGGTGCGGACCAGTTCTCGGACGTCGAGCGTCTCCGTGAACGCCATCGGCACAATCACCAAGACTGCCAGCACGAGTGCTTGCAGCACTGCCCCGGCCAGGGCAGAACCTGCCCGGCGCTTCCGTTCCCCTCCCGGGAGCTCGAGTAACACATCGAAATGAACCGGCGCGGAAACAGGCTTGAGTGCCGGTGTAGGGCGCGCGGGCTCCAAGATCTCGCGAACCAGTTCGGCCAGAGACTCGGCTCGGGTGGTGCGCTCGAGAACGAGATCGAACCCGCTGTGGCGGGCTTGTTCGGCCAAGGCCTTCTCTCCCGGGGGAACCAGCAGGACAAACCGTGGTTGGGGAGAGCCCGCCCGCAACGCGCGCAGGGCTTCCAGGCGGCTGCCTTCCGGAAACAGCCCAGCATCAGCGATGACAAGGTCGTAGGGCGTCTTCTCCGCGGGTTCGCCGGTGCGCAACTGCGTGAGAACGCGGACGCTGCAGCCAGCGCGTTCGAGTTCGCGCTTGAGACGAAAGCGAACCCAGGGGTCCTCGGCGAGGACGAGTGCACGGGGCGGCGTGGTCGTCAGGATTTTTGTGAGTGGGTCTGCCATGCTTCACCACCGGGGCCTTTCATCCAGCCCGCTTCCAGAGGTAGCACAGTCGATGCCAGACGGCCCTGCCGAGCCTTCGCGTATCTACTTGATAGCATGGAAGAAAACCCAGCCTTGGCGTGTGCCAGCTTGGCCGAGCGACAAATTGTCAGGGCTGGCTGCCAACTCGTACCAGCGGGGACAGATTTTCTCGCTCTTCCGCAGGTGTGTCCCCGAGGCAGGAGCCTCGGGGCTCGGAATTAGGTTGTCCAGTCCATAATGCACCGAGCCCCCAGGCTCCCGCCTGGGGGAGGCCCCCGGGGGAAGGTTAGAACTTCGAGGAGAACGCTGCCGCCCGCAGGGGGCTCTAGGTGACTTTTTTGCTGGCGAGGTGACGGGCGATGGTGCGGGGGTGGATGTCGAGCAGGGAGGCGGCCGCCGACCGGTCGTTTTGTGCGTACTCGAGCAGGGCCTGGATGGTGAGGTCTTCGACATCGTGCATGGACGTGCCCACCGGGAAGCTGAGGGTGATGATGGGTGGCTTGTCGGGCTGGCCGGAGTCGCTCCGGCTGGCGCGATGAGCGGTTGGGTTCACGGTCTCCGGCAGCAGGTGGGCCTGGATCACCTCGCCCTCACAGAGAACCACCGCCCGTTCGATCACGTTTTCCAGCTCGCGCACGTTCCCCGGCCAGTCATAGGCGAGCAGACAGCTCATGGCAGCAGGCGAGATATCCCGGATGTTCTTCTGATTCCGCGCTGCGTAGAGTTGGCGGAAGTGGTGCGCCAGGACGGGGATCTCGTCCTTGCGGGCGCGCAGGGGGGGCAGCGGAATGGTGATGACGTTCAGTCGGTAATAAAGGTCTTCGCGGAAGCGGTCGTCCCGAACCGCCTGCTCGAGGTTGCGGTTGGTCGCGGCAAGGATGCGAACGTCGGAGCAAAGAGTCTCCCGGCCCCCCAGCCGTTCGTACTTGCCGTCCTGCAGAACGCGGAGCAGCTTGACCTGCGTGGTGAGCGCGATGTCAACGATTTCGTCAAGGAACAGCGTTCCGCCGTTAGCCAGGTCAAAGCGGCCCGGCTTGCGGCTGACGGCACCGGTGAAGGCCCCGCGCTCGTAACCGAAGAGTTCGGCCTCGAGCAGAGTCTCTGGCAAGGCGGCACAGCTCAGCTTGATGAGCGGCTTGTGGGTGCGGCTGCTGGCCTGGTGGATGGCCTCGGCCACGACTTCCTTGCCCGTCCCGCTCTCCCCTTCGATGATGACCGGGGCGGAGCTGGGCGCGACCTGCTCGATCAACTTCTTCACCCGCTGCATGGCCGTGCTGTTGCCCACCAGAATCCGGTTGATGGCCTGCTGACTCAGTTGCTGGCGCAAGGTGCGGTTTTCGCGCATCAGAGCGAACTTTTCCACCGCCTTGCCCACGGTGGTCAGCAGTTCCGTGGCGTTGAAGGGCTTGGTTAGGTAGTCGTAGGCACCCCAGCGCATTGCTTCCACCGCGCTCTCGATGCTGCCATAGGCGGTGACAACAACGATCTCGGCTTCCGGCTGAGTAACCTTAAGCTCGCGCAAGAGGTCCAGCCCTTCGGCATCCGGCAGCACCAGATCGAGCACGACGACAGCCACGCTTTTCTCCAGAAGCAATTCGCGCGCTGCCGCCGCGTTCTCTGCCGCCAGTACCTCGCAGCCGTTCTGGGCTAGCACGCGCTCCAGCGACGCCCGCAGCGCCGCATCATCGTCCACGACCAGAACGCGCAACACTCCTTCGCCCACGGAAGGGAGCTGCGTCGGGGTAACGACATCCTTGGTTGCCATGGTTCATCTTCCTTTCCCCGCCAGTTCGCGGGAAGACTCCACGGCGGCAGGTGCCGCCGGGAGTCGAATCTCAAACGCGGCACCCTGGCCGGGGCCGCTGTCGCAGCGGATCGTGCCACCATGTTGCTCGATGACACGCAACGTATGCGCCAGTCCCAAGCCGGTGCCATCCTTCTTGGTGGTAAAGAACGGCTCGAAGATGTGCGGCAGGACATCGCGGGAAATACCGCGTCCGGTATCTTCGACCCGCAGCACCACTTCTGCATCCTGGCGGGCGACGCGAATCCGCAGCGTGCCGCCCTCAGGCATCGCTTCAAAGCTGTTGCGGACAAGATTCAGGAAGGCCTGACGAAAGAGTTCCGCATCGAGCTCCGCCTCAATCGTGCCCGTGCCCAAGTCGGCCTCCACGCGCACGTTGCGCTGCCGAGCCTCCGGCTCGGCAAAATCCAGGAAACTGCGAAGCAACTCCGTCAGCGATTCACGCGTAAGCACCGCCTGCGGCAAGCGGGAGAAACGCAGATAATCGTTCACCACGCGCTTCAGCCGCTCGATTTCCTCCAGAATGGCGTTGCTCACTTCTTCCAGCCCCGCGCTCGCCCCGCCGTATGTCCGCACCACCTCGGCGCGTAGGTACTCCACATTCAGTGCCAGCGTGGCCAGGGGGGTGTTGATCTGGTGGGCAATCTGCGAGGTCATTTTGCCGATGGTGACCAGCTGCTGGCTCTGGCGCAGTTGCTGCTCGAGCGCGGCGCGGCGCTCGGCCAGCAGGGCGCGTTCCTCGGCCCGCCGGCGCTGCACCCAGTACTGAAGTGTGATCGTGGTGGCCCCGATCCCGACCAGCAGCGCCAGCGCGAGCAGCAGGGTGATGGCCTGAAAACCGTGGCGCGTGTCGGCGATGACGCTGGAATAGGGTTCCGCCAGCGACAAACTCCAGCGACGCCCGAGCAAATGCACGGCCGTAAAGGAAACAAGCGCTTGGGGTTCGTTCGCCACCCGCACGCTCCCCACGCCGCTCTCGCTCCGCAGCATGCGGTGCTCGAGAGAAAAGTCGGCGTGGCAGGGCAGGCAGTTGCCTTCCGGCTCCGGGAGTCGCTTGCCTACCATTTCGGGATGGCGGCTGTTGGCCAGCACCAGCCCCTGCTCATCCAGCAGCGACAAGCTGACGCGAAATGCTCCTGAAGGGGGCAGGATAGAATCGGTCAGGTGCGCGAACGGCAGGGTGAAGCCGACCTGCGCGGCCAGCCGTTCCTCCCGATACAGGGGAACCAGCAGCACCACCTGCTCCCGGCCCGACGCGTCCACCAGCGGATTGGTCAGAACCGGATGCCCTTTTCCCTGCCAAGAGGAGAGCGCGCTTTCCCAGCCCGCCTCCTCGGGAAGCTTTCCCGCCCAGCGAATGCCACCGTCTGAGCGAAGCAGCAGAACCTTGCCGTCAGGCACCAACGACGGGAGCGTCACAACCGCCCGCTCCCAGTCCGCCGGCGAGAACGGCTGAAGCCGTTCGCTGAGCGATTGCGCGGCAAACAGAAACGAATCCACCCGCTCGGCCAGAACGGAGGCTGCGACCTGTGCCAGAACCTGCTGATCCTGACTGTGCTTTTCGAGCACGCTGCGTTCGGTACGGGTGTAGAGGACGAGGGCCAGGAAGGCAAAGGCGACAATGAGCAGGCCAGCGATGGCAGCGCCGATCAGCCACGTCCGGGACAGCTTTGGTTCCGATCCAGTCATAGCCGGAACAAGATGTGCATCCACGCTGCCAAAATGTCATTTTAACTATTAGACAGAAAACAAAAGAGTTAATTAGAAAGCAGGAGAATGAAGTGCAACCAAGAATCGGGTTTGAGTGAGTTATTTCGCGCAGAGGTTTCTTTTGGGTAGGCGCTATTGACATTTCGCTTTTTATTCGCTTATAGTGCCGCACGGCTAGCTCGTGGGGTACCGCCGGATGGCTGCGTCACTTCCAGTTCCCTCCTCCCTCCCTCGTCCCTGGACGCTGCCGCGGCGCGGGCTGGCGGTTTTCTACGGCTGTGAGGAGGCACCGCGGCTGGCGCACTACTTCCTGCCGGGCCTGTACCTGAGCCGGCGTCGGGTGTTGTTTGTGGACGGAGCGAACTGCTTCAACCCTTTGCTGCTGGCACGGCTGGCGCGCTCGCGGCGCATTTCCTCTGCGCAACTGAATGAATCCATCCGGGTGGCCCGCGCGTTCACTTGTTTTCAATTGGAAGAGCTGATCCGGCGCCTGCCGGATGCGCTGGCTCGCTTCCCGGCTCAGGTGGCGGTGATTACCGGGCTGCCCGACCTGTTTTACGACGAGGACATCAGCAACTTTGACGCCGCTGCTTCTTACCGGAAGACGCTCGCCGTCCTGGCACGACTGCGGGAATTGCCCGTAGCAACGGCGGTGTTTTCCGGCAGGGCACTTCCCCGCCCCGCGGCCGCGCGGGCAGGTTTTTTCTCCCAGCTCGAGCGCCAGGCAGAACAAGTCTGGCGCTTTGCGGTGGGCGCCGACGCGGGGGTCGCGCTCGTCTGCGAGCGGTCGCGGCTGCCGGCGGCTTGAGGTGAGCCATGGGGCGCACGGTTCCGACGTTTCGCCAGCAGATTGACGAAGAAGCGCGTCGCTGGGGGAAGTTCCGGCGCGCGCTCTATCGCGAAGACCAGGCCTATTTCGACCGGGTGTTCCAGCGGGTGCGGCTCTATACGGAGGCCGCCACCTACCAGTGTCATGCCCATCCGCTCGAGGCCATCCTGCTGGCCGTGGCGATTGACCAGGAGAAGCGGCTGGAGGCAGTGGAAGGAATTTTACGCGAGAAAGGACTTCTCGATGCAGATTCGCGGCTGGCTGTTCGACCTCTACCCCAACCCGCAGGGGATGACGCTGTGGGTGATGGATCCGAACCGGAAACGGTACCGGCTGAGTGATGCATTCGCCCCAGTGTTCTACGTGCAGGGACCGGAGGCGCGGCTGCTCCGCCTGCAACGGGCGCTCGGGGCACGGGGTTGGCCGGTGACCTGCCGGTTCACCGAGCGACACAACTTCTGGGACAATCGGTTCTGCCGGGTGCTGGCGCTTTCTATCGCCATCCCCACGCGATCCACCGCCATCCGCACGTTTATTCGGCGTTTCGATCCGACGCTGCGTTTCTACAACAGCGACCTGCTGCCAGCCGCCCTCTACTGCTTTGAGAAGCAGGTCTTCCCCCTCGCCTGGTGCGAGCTGGAGGCCGACGCCGCCGGGCGGGTGCGCGCCTTGACCTGCCAGGACGATGAATGGGCACTCGACTATGAGCTGCCTCCCTTGCAAGTGATGCGCCTGCGGCTGCACGGGGCGGAGGCCCTGAATCCCGGCCATGGCGTGCGCGCGGCGCTCGAAGTCGAGGTGGGCGACGAAAGCTGCGAGATCAGTGATGCCGACGAACCTGTGGCCAAGACGTTTCAGCGGTTGCTCGCACGCTACGATCCTGACCTGATCATCTCTGACTACGGGGATTCGACTCTGCTGCCCGGGCTGTTGCGCCAGGCGGCACGGTACCGGATTTCGCTGCCGTTGAACCGCGACCCCGACCATGCCGTGCAGCGCACGCGGGCGCGCAGCCTGATCTCCTACGGCCGCATACTCTTCAAGGCCAGCAGCACCACACTCTTCGGCCGACTGCATGTGGACACGCAGAACTCTTTCATCACCGAGGAATGCGAGCTGGCGGGATTGTGGGAACTCGCGCGGCTGACGAAGCTGCCCGTACAGTATGCCGCCCGCACCACCACCGGCACGGGCATCAGCTACATGCAGATGGAGGTGCTCTATCGCGACGGCGTTCTGATCCCCGAGCAGAAGAGCGAGCCCGAAGCCTTCAAGCGTCCCGACCAATTGCAACTCGCCGACCGCGGCGGCCTGATTTTTCCGCCCCGACTCGGCTTCCACGAAAACGTGGCGGAGCTGGACTGGCCTTCGATGTTCCCCACCATCATGGCACGCTGCAACGTTTCGTCGGAGACGATCAACTGTGGTTGCTGCCCGCAGGCTCCTCCCTTACCCGAACTGGGCTACCGTATTTGCCAGCGGCGGCTCGGCGTCGCTGGATGTACGGTGGCGCCACTGATCGAAAAGCGCCGGCGGTACAAGGAGCAGCTTTGCCAGGAGGTTGCGCCTGCGCTGCGCCGCAGCTACCAGCTGCGCCGCGACGCCGCCAAGTGGCTGCTCGTGTGCTGCTTCGGCTATCTCGGTTACAAGAACGCCCGCGTCGGCCGCATCGAGGCGCACGAAGCCATCAATGCCATCGCCCGCGAAACCTTGCTGCGCGCCAAGGAAATCGCCGAAGGAGCGGGCTTCCGGCTCCTGCACGCCATCGTCGATTCCATGTATGTGCAGAAAGAAGAGGCAACCCGCGCCGACTACGAACAGCTCGCCCGCACACTCTCCGCCGCCACGCGCCTGCCGATTGCCCTCGAAGCGGTCTATCGCTACATCGTGTTCCTGCCTTCGAAGCAGTTCGACCACATCCCCGTACCGAATCGGTTTTTTGCCGTGTCCGAAGCCGGAGAGCTGAAAGTGCGCGGGCTGGAGCTCCGCCGCCACGACACGCCGCGCATCGTCGCGCGCATGCAGGAAGAAGTCTTGCAGTTGCTGAGCGAAGCCTACGACGCCGCCTCCTACCGGCAGAAGCTCGGGGAAGCACGCGCCGTGCTCGAACGCTACGAGGAAAAGCTCCAGAGTGGGCAGATCACCTGGGAAGATCTCCTGATCCACAAGCGCCTGACCCAATCACCTGAACGCTACGAGAAAGCAAGCTTAGTGGCTGTCGCCGCGCAGCAACTTGCCGCCCGCGGCATTGGTCTGCGCCCGGGTGAATGCATCACGTACGTGATCACCAACGCGAAGGCCACGCTCCCCTACGAACGCGCCCGCGCGTTTGCTTTGTTGAATGGCACCGAAGGCTATGACCGGGAGAAATACTTGGAATTGCTGCGGGATGCTTTTGAGCCGTTTACCCACTTCTTTCCGGATGCCGTGTTCAGTCCGATGCTTACCGCTCCAGCTGCTCAAAGCGAGCCGTGAAATGCCGCAAAAAGGGCGCGCTGTAGACCAGCCGCAGCCCGCCAATGCGCTCGCGCTGCTCCCAGACACGCCGGATGACTTCAATCACATAGTCCACATGGCTTTGCGTATAGACGCGGCGCGGAATCGCCAGCCGTACCAAGTCCATCGTGGCATGCTCCCCGAACATCAGGGTCCCGATTTCGCAGGAGCGGATACCTCCGGCCAGATAGAGTTCACCCGCCAGCGCCACACCGGGAAATTCACGCGGCGGTATATGCGGACAGAAGGCGCGCGCATCCAGATAGATGGCATGCCCGCCCGGCGGCTGCACGATGGGAACGCCGAAATCTGCGATGTGCTTGCCCAGATAGGCCGTCGAAACGATGCGGTAGCGCAGATAGTCTTCATCCAGCACTTCTTCCAATCCCACGGCAATGGCTTCCAAGTCGCGTCCCGCCAGTCCCCCGTAGGTGGGGTAGCCTTCCGTCAGGATGAGAAGGTTCTTCTCCTGTTGAGCCAGACGGTCGTCGTTCGTGCACAGAAACCCGCCGATGTTCGCCAGACCGTCTTTCTTCGCCGACATCGTGCAGCCATCGCCCAGCCGGAACGTTTCCTGGGCAATCTCTTTCGGCGTCTTCAAGGCATAGCCCGGTTCGCGCTGCTTGATGAAGTAGGAATTCTCAGCAAACCGACAGGCGTCGAAGTAGAGGGGCAGATGGTAGCGGTCGCAGACGGCACGCACGGCGCGGATGTTCTCCAGCGAAACAGGCTGCCCGCCGCCGGAATTATTCGTCACCGTCATCATCACCAGCGGAATGCGCTGGGCACCCACGCGCTCAATCAGTTGCTCCAAGGCTGCCACGTCCATGTTCCCCTTGAAGGGATGGAGAGTCGCTGGCTCCTTGCCTTCGGGAATGGGCAGGTCCACCGCTTCGGCGCCGACGAACTCGACATTGGCGCGGGTCGTGTCAAAGTGCGTGTTGTTGGGCACGACGTCACCTTTCTTGCACATCACGGTGAAGAGAATCCGTTCGGCGGCGCGCCCCTGGTGCGCAGGAATCACATGCTGGTAGCCGAAAATCTCCTGCACGGTGCGGCGCAGATGGTCGAAGCTCACGCTCCCGGCGTAGCTCTCGTCTCCCCGCATCATGGCAGCCCACTGCTCGGTGCTCATGGCACCGGTGCCTGAGTCCGAGAGCAGGTCAATCAAGATGTCTTCTGCGGGGACCAAGAACAGGTTGTAGCCCGCCTCGCGCAAGAGTTGCTCGCGCTCGCCCTGGGTGGTCCAGCGAATCGGCTCGACCATCTTGATCTTGAACGGCTCAATAATCGTCTTGAACTCCATTTTCTCCCCCTACCCGACCGAGGGCTGCGGCGCTATAGTAGCGAAGGATTGGTCAGAAGCATACGACGGAGCTCCACGCGATGACGCAGGTCCCTGAACTCTCAGCCGCGCTGGACGGCACGCCGCTCGGCCCCTACTCCCTGCGGCTCGCTGATGTTCAGCCCGGAAGCAAGTCCGGTTGGACCTCCTTCCGGCTCCTGCTCGCGGTGGGCAAACACACCTTTGTTCCTCCGGTGATCGAGGCAGTCTTCAGTCGCGGCGGGCGCGGGGCGTTCCCCTGGCTCGAGATTACCGAGTATCATTCGAATGTCACGGCCGCCCGGGATCGCTCGATTGAGGCCAACCTAGCCGCCGCCGGCCTCGACCGCTTTCTCTTTCGCCACCTCAGTGGGCTGCTTCCACCTGGCGGCCATATTATGCTGGCCTGCGAAGCACCCCAGCACGAAACCTCCTACCGCTTGCTCATGCGGCGCGTGCCACCGGTCCTCACAACCCTCGGAACCCTCCTCTTCGACTCCGGCTTTCGCTCCGTCCGCTTCTTCTACCTCGCCGAAGGCGGCTGGGAAGGGCAGCAGAAACTCTGGGCCGAAAAGCCGATCAACGAGGTGACCGCGCGCCGCTGGGATGAACAAACTGCCCGCGACATCCTCCGGTTCCTCGCAGAGCCCGCTCATGCCTCCTTTGGCGAGGTCTGTGTGACGCCAGCGCTGATGGTTCTCGGCGCGATACAACCGGGAAAACTGAAGCCCCAGGTTGAGGCTGTGCTGCGGGAGTGTGCCGGGAGCGGACGACAACGGCCGCAGGCATTCTTTTCCTGCGTACAACGTCTCCGCCAACGCTTTGCCGACCAGTGGCCCTGAGGGTCCCTGCAGTCGGGCTGTTGCATCCGGTATTCCGCAAGAAATGTCGGGAAGGCAGGTTGGCAATCCTCCAAGCCGCAAGTAGAATGACGGGGGCGCCGGGAAAAATGAAATCACCCCCGACTTTGGGCGTTCTGCTCCTGACCTTCTTCTTGGCTGTGTTTTCCGGACAGGGCCCGGCGGAGGGGAAGTTTGAACCCGTCGTCGCCAACCTCCGCCCGCCACCGGCGGGAGTTCCGTCGCAACTCCGCATCGTTTCCTTTAATGTCCACTATGCCCTCGATCCGCTGAAGCTGGCGGGGGCCATCCGCACGAACGAGGAAGTCGGCAACGCCGACGTGTTCTTGATTCAGGAAATAGAGGACTATTCCGCAGAAGGCTCCAGCCGAACTGCGAAACTCGCTGAGGCGCTCGGGCTGAACTATGTCTATGCCCCCGCCCGCACGACGGGAACCGGCGGCACCCACGGCCTCGCCATCCTGAGCCGCTATCCGTTGCGCGACATCGAAGTCATTCTGCTCCCGCAATTCAATCTCCGCTACCGCACCCGCCAGCGGATCGCCCTGACTGCTCTTGTCGATGTCGGCCCCGTTCCGTTGCGCCTCTATAATCTCCACCTCGATACTCGCCTCAACCCGGGCGACCGCCGCGAACAACTCCGTCCCATCGCCGAGCGGGCGGCCCGGGATTCCGTAGCGCGCGTCATCGTGGGCGGCGACTTCAACACCTCGCCCTTCCGCTGGCTGGGACACGTCGTTCCGATTTTTCGTTCCGGCCAAGCCACAGCGGTTGATGCGTTCATGCAAGAACACGGCTTGGAAACCTCCTTGCAGAAAGCCGGCTCCACCAGCCGCCGTGGCTTCTTTCGCTTCCGCCTCGACAGCATTTACACGCGCGGCTTGCAAGTACGCGCCTCCGGCGTAGCTCGCAAAGTCAAGAGCTCCGACCACGACCCGGTCTGGATTGAAGTTAGCTGGCCCTGAGTCATTCGCGATGGGATCAGGACCTGCACTGCGCTTCATCCGCCGCGCCTCGCAAGGCATTGCCGCAACCGGTGGCAAGGCGGCGCTGGGCGTACTCGGCGGAACCTTCAATCCGGTGACCAGCGGACACCTGGCCCTCGCCGGCCAGGCCCAAGAGCATTTCCAACTCGACGAGGTTCTCTTCGTCCTGCCTGCGCGACTCCCGCATCGCGAACCCAGAGAAGCAAGTCTGGAGGATCGCCTAGCCATGCTCGAGCTCGCCCTCCGGCCCTATCCTCGCTACTCGCTGGCTGTTTCAACCCATGGGATCTTCCTCGATATTGCCCAGGCACTGAAATCCCACTACTCACAGGATGTGCGCCTGTTGTTTCTGATTGGTGCGGACGCCGCCAACCGCATCCTTCGCTGGAACTATCTCGACCGCAAGGAGGCCCTGCGCAAAATGTTCCACCGATTTGAACTCGTGATTGCCCGCCGGGAGGGAGAGCTCCGGTTGCCCGACGACCCGGAACTCGCCCCCTACCGCTCGCGCATCCACACCTTGGAGATGCCCGCCGAATGCCAGCACGTCTCTTCGACTCAGGTGCGCGAGATCTGCGGGCAGGGAAAATCCGCGGAAGGTCTCGTACCTGTAGATGTGGCTACCTACATTCGGACGCGGAACCTGTATGGCTCCTAGCGCACCCGCAACTCGAACGGCATCAGCGCCAGAACCGGGTTGCGCGCTAGGAGCGACTGGGAGGGATCAAGCCAATCCTTGACTCCGCTCACAGGAGTTAGATTGGTGGTGACACCGAACCACTCGGTAAATTCCTCCCAGGTGGTTTTGGGTCGGGGATAAACGACGTAAGTGACGCTTTCTTCAGCCGGAATCTTCGCCAGCTCTTTGGCCAGGGCAATCGCGCGGTCCAGACCTCCGACCTCGTCCACGAGCTTCAACTCCTTCGCTCTGTCCCCCAGCCACACGCGTCCTTTACCGATTCGGTCCACTTCCGGAACCGGGAGATTTCGCCCCTGAGAAACGCCAGCGAGAAAATTGTCATAAATCTCCCGCATCAATCGCAGCACAATCGTCCGCTGTTTGGGCGTGAAGTTCTCAAACCCGTAGAGAAGCGTCGCATTCTCCGTGGTGGCCACTTGATCCTTCGTCATCCCGAGCAACTCATAGAAACCTCGGTAATTGAGTTTCCCGAACACAACGCCAATCGAACCGGTGAGCGTTCCCGCCTGCGCCACGATCTTGCTTGCCGACATCGCAATCCAGTAGCCGCCGGAACCGGCCACATCCGACATGGAAACCACCACCGGCTTCTTCTCCCGGGCCAGCTCCACTTCGCGGCGAACGATTTCGGAGGCAATCGCAGACCCTCCGGGACTGTCGATGCGAAAAACAATCGCTTTGACCGAATCGTCTTCCCGGGCCGCTCGCAAGGCTGCCCCCACCGTGTCCGATCCCATCGTGAGCCCGAGCATGGGATCGTAGCGGCTGCGGCCGATGTCGATGCCTCCGGTGGCATGCACGATGGCAATCTTGTGCCGTCCCGTCCGTTCTGTCCGCTGCAGATACTCACCCAGACCGATGGTCTGGGGCGGGTCCTGGCCCGTCTTCTTCTTGAGCACGTCCTTCAACTGGTCTGCGTACAGCAAGTCGTCCACCAGACCTGCCTGCTTCGCCCCCTCGGCACTGTAGGGACCCTGACGGATTTTTTCTTCCACCTGAACCGGCTGGAGTTGCCGCCCCGCGGCGATACCCTGCACGAATTGCTGCGACCACCCGCGCAGCAGGTCACCGATCATTTCGCGATGAGCCGGAGTAAACTTCTTTTCGGTGAGCAGGTTCGACGCCGTCTTGTACTCAGCAATGTGGTAGAGATCCGGATAGATGCGCAGCTTGTCCAGAGTGCCCCGCAGGAAGGTGCTGTCGGCCATCAGACCCAGCAAGCCCAACTGGGTCGTCGGCACGAGGTAGACTTCCTGACAGCCCGTGGCCAGGTAATACATGCGGTTATCCGCGATTTCCAGAAAAGCCAGCGTGAACTTTCCCGCCTGCCCGAGCTCCTCCAGTTTACTCCGTAGCTCCTGCACCTTTGCCATGTTCATATCGAACGGATGAATGCGCACCAGCACGCCGGCAATGCGCGGGTCGGCCTTAGCTCGATCGAGGGCTTCCAAGACGTCTCGCACCACCAGGACATCGCCCATCCAGAAACGTGCCCGCAGATCCAGCGGCGGCTCCTCTGCCACCGTGCCGTCAATCCGGATATCAAGCACCGTCCGAGAGGGGATGCGACGCCCGAGTTGATTGGCCACGACCGCCAATACAAGAAGCAGAAGCAGACCCCAGCCAATGATTCTGGTTGCCTTTCGCGCCATTGTTGACCTCCCTCGAAGGAACCCCATCTTAGACCGGGGGCTCGCAGACAATCAACCGCCCACCTGCCGGCCGCCAGACCGCGCTACAATTCGACCGATGCCAAGTCCGACGAACCGCTACGCCTTCATCAACCTCCCCCACGCGCACACGATCCTCGCCCGCATCGTCGGCTGGCTTGAGTACCAAGAGTCGCCCTGCCGGTACGAAGAAACGCCGCTCCCCGACATCCTGACTGCGCTTGACCGCCTGCTGCGTCCCTATCCGGAAGACCCGCCCCCTGCCGTGGCCCTGCGGGTTGCCGACGAAGTTGCGGTGTGGGCACGGCGACTGGCCGAAGAGTGCGAGCAGGTCGGCTACCACGGCGATCGCTTAGGTCAGTACGTACGCAACCTCTTCGAATGCCTGGGCCTGGCCAGCGAAGGCGCGGAACTCTCTCTGCGTTGCGGCGAGCGGCCGGATTCCCCACTCCGTCCTTGACTCCCTGGCGATGCACCTGCCGACTGCGGTAGAATCCGCCTACGCTTGGAGGGAACGTCCATGAAAGCCTACGTCTTGGTCAACGTACGGGCAGGAAAGGCGCGCGAAGTCGTGCGGAAGGTCCGGGACATTTCGGCGGTCAAAGAAGTTCACCCGTGCTGGGGACGGCCCGACGTCTTCACTTTCGTGGAAGTGAAAGACGAAAAAACGCTGGCCGACACGGTGCTCGCCAATATTCAGGCCATTGACGGGGTTGAGTCCACCGATACCCACATCGTGATCGAGTAGACTCTACTTCTGCACCCAGTACTGTTCTTCCAAGAGGGATTCCTTCGGAAAGCCGCGCCGGAGCAGGATGGCCTTAGCGGTTTCGATCATCTGCGGGTGCCCGCAGAGATAGGCGGTCGTGTTTTCTGGGGTGAGGCTGAACTGGTCGGCATACTTGCGTAGGACGTCTTCCACACGCCCCACCTCGCCTTGCCAATTCTTGTCTTCCCAGGGCCGGCTGATCGTCGGGACATAGCTAAGCCACGACGCCTCCGCTGCCATTCGCTCCATCTCTTCCCGATAGCCGAACTCCCAGGAGCGGCTGGCCCCTTGCAGAAGAAAAACCTGAAAGCCCTCAGGAAACCTGCCTTCCCTCCCCTCCCGGTCGAGCGTCCGAATCATGCTGCAATAGGGAGCAATCCCGGTCACGGTGGCGACAAAGAAATGCTTCTTCCGCCCACTCTTGCGGTCGAGCGTAAACCGTCCCTTCGCTACTTTCCGCATCACTAGCTTGGCCCCGACCTGCAGCTCGTGCAGCCGCGGTGTCAACGCGCCTTCCGGAACTAATTCAATAAAGAATTCCAGGTCTTCCTCATAGGGCGAGGAAACAATCGAGTACGGCCTTTCGACCACGGTAGTGTCTTCCACGACCCCGAAGGTGGCATACTGTCCGGGTTGGAAGGAAAGCTTGTTTTCTGGCTGCACGCGGATAACCCAGAGATCCTGGGAGAGGTCGCGGCGTTCCGCGATCACGGCTCGGCTGAATTTTTCACTCATCTCTACCATCGGTTGCTCTTTCGCAGTTGTCTAGGACGCCAGTAAGTGCTCGAGCCGGTCGCGGTCGAACCCGATGATGACTTCCTCCTCCACGAGGAGGGTCGGGGTCGCGCGACTCTGGTGCACCTCCACCAGTTCGACCAATGCTTCTCGCTCCCGCGTGATGTCCTTTTCCTCGAACGCAATCTCCCGCGACGAAAGAAACTCCTTCGCCCTCGTGCAGGCGGCTCAGCCCGGTTGCGTGTAAATCAGGACGCGCTTTCCTGCCATCGCTGCCTCGCTTTCCCTGCCAACCATTCTTGCTCTTGATACCACAGAATCTGGGTCCAAACCATCTCTCGCTGCGCTTCGTCCGCGCTTGCCTATTCGAGCAGCAAGCGGCACAATGGAGGCACAACAGTTTGCGGGTGGGATCGTACGGTGAACGTCAAGAAGGTCCTCCTGGCAGAAGACGAGGAAGATATTCGCCGCCTCGCCCAACTGAGCCTTGCGCGCGGCGGCCACTGGGAAGTAGTTGTGGCTGGCGACGGAGAGGAATGCCTTGACCTGGCCAAGTCCTCCCACCCCGACGTCATCCTGCTCGACGCCAAGATGCCCCGGCTGAACGGGTTCGAAGCGTGTCGCCGGCTCAAAGCCGATCCCGCCACGGCCCGCATTCCTGTCATCTTCCTGACCGCCAGCGCCCAGGAGTACGAGATTCACCAGGGACTGGATATGGGCGCCATCGGCTACCTCACCAAGCCATTCGACCCACTGCAACTGCCCGCCCAGGTGATGGAATTGCTCCGCCGGGCCGGCGTCGAGCCTGAGTCCAGTGAGTAGATCTGACCTCTAGCGCCGAATGGCTGCTCACACCTCAAAAGGCACACGCGCGGCCTCGCTGGCCGAAGAAGCGGAAGCCCTGCGAGCCGTCCTCGATGCCACCCCGGAGGCTCTTCTTGTAGCCGACTCCGATAACCGCATCGCCTTCGTCAATCGCCGCCTCACGGAATTGTTCGGCCTCCCTCGCGAAAGCCTCCACGGAAAGGGGCTGGAGGAATTGGCGGAGATCATGGCGGAAGGACTCGAAGACGCGGAAGCGGTCCGGGTGCGCTGGAAAGCCCTTGCGCGGCAGCGGGATTTTGTCCAGGTGAATGAATTCATCTATCGGGGCAACAAACGCCTACATCTGCAGGAAACCACAGCGCCCGTGTGGCGCAGCGACGGGTCGCTGCTCGGCCGCCTGCTCATCTTCCGCGACATCACCCGGGAGAAAGAAATCGACCGGATGAAAACAGAATTCATCTCCATTGCCTCCCATGAGTTGCGCACGCCCATGACCTCCATCAAGGGCTCGCTCGATCTTCTGCTCGGGGGCTTTGCCGGCGAGGTTGTTGGCGAGACGCGCGAACTGCTCGAGATTGCGCAGAGCGGCTGCGAGCGCCTGATTCGCCTCATCAACGACATTCTGGACCTGTCCAAGATCGAAGCGGGGCGGATGCAACTCAGACTCCAGCCGATGAGCCTGTTCGACTCCGTGCAACGCAGCGCGCGCACGATCAAAGCCTACGCCGATGGCTTCCAGGTCAAGGTGGAAATCGATGCCCCGGCGAGGCTTCCCCCCGTGTGGGGAGACCGGGATCGCATTGATCAGATTGTCACCAATCTGCTCGGCAACGCGGTCAAGTTTTCTCCCCCCGGGGGAACGGTGCACGTTGAACTGCGCGAAGGCCCTGGGGTTGTCGAGTGTGCCGTGATTGACCGCGGGCCCGGCATCCCCAGCGATCAGCTCCCGCGCATCTTTGGAAAGTTCCAGCAAATCGAAGGCGCGCCCAAGAAAGCCGGCACCGGCCTGGGGCTGGCCATTGCCCACGCCCTGGTCCAGGAACACAAAGGAAAGATCTGGGTGGATAGCCGGGTGGGAGAAGGGAGCCGTTTCGTCTTTCAGATTCCGCTGGCCCCAGCGCAGCGCGCGAGCTAGGCGTCCCGCCTGACTCCTGTCATTCGCACTAGATCGTGAGGGTCAGGCCTTCTTGCGCGGCAAAGCACAGCAGGGAAGACCCTCGTGCGCGGAGACGTTGCTGGCATTGACCGACCATGGCATCAATCATCTCGTCGGTATGCATCGGGTCATGATGGTACAACGCTAGTTGTCGCACCTGCCCGGCGATGGCCAGCTCGAGCACATCGCTCACCGAACTGTGACCCCAGCCGCGCTTCTGCTTGTACTCCTCGTCCGTGTACTGGGCTTCACAGATGAGCAGGTCGGCCTGACCCACAAATGCCACCAGATCCTGATCGAGCTTTTCGGTAAAGCCGCTCTCGCCCGCCAGGCGCCGATAGGGCTCGTTGTCACTGACATAGACCACTGATTTCTTCCCGGCATCAAAGCGGAATCCAATCGCCAGACCCGGGTGATTCAGATACGTATAGCGAACGGTCGCGTCAGCAATCGCGACCGGCCCGTCCAACTCCACAAATTTCAGCCTGGCCTGCATGTCGCCCAGCGCCACCGGGAAGTAGTCGCTGTCCATCTGGCCGGTAAAGATTTTCTCCAGGCTCCGCTGCGCGCTCCGCACACTGTAGACGGTCAGCCGGTTCCCCTGCTGGTAGGCGGGGAGAAAGAAAGGGAACCCCTGAATATGATCCCAGTGACTGTGACCGATGAAGACGTGAGCCTCGAGCAGGCGGCCCTGGAACTCTTCCGTCAACGCCACCCCGAGTTCGCGCGCGCCAGTGCCGGCGTCGAAAATAATCAGCTCCTCGCGGTAGCGGAGTTCCGTGCACGCGGTGTTCCCCCCGTACTTGATGGTCTTGGGGCCGGGGGTGGCGATGGAGCCACGGGTCCCCCAGAACTTCACGCGGATCGGCGCTGCCCCTTCCTCGCTGAGGAGCTCCTGAACGTGCCGGGCAAGCTCCTCGATATCGAACGGTTTCGTCAGATAGACGTCGGCCCCCAGCTCCCGTGCAGCCTTCTGGTCGGCCGGATAGATCTTCGCGGTCGTAACAATAATCTTCAAACCGGCCAGGCTCTGGTCGGCCCTCAATTCCTGCACGAGAGAGAAGCCGTGGATCTTGGGCATCAGCAAGTCCGAGATCAGCAAGTCCGGGTGCAACCGGCGGCACATGATCAGCGCTTCTTCGCCATCCTGCGCGGTCAACACCTCGTAGTCGTTCTTCAGACGAGCCTTCACCAAAGAACGAATCAGGTCATCGTCATCGGCGATGAGGATCTTTTTTTTCATCAAACGCCTAGCCCGCCTGGGTGGTGCTGACTGCGGACGTTGGGGCTATGGTACGGCGGCAGGAAGGAGAATTGCAAGGCGAGGGCAATCCCGCGGTTCAATCCTTCAATCTTCTTCCACGAGGACGAACTCTTCGCGTGGGGCCTGGCAATGGGGACAAGCGGCCGGGGCAGCCTTCGTCTGCACGTGGTGGCCGCAGCGCAGGCATTTCCACACCAGTTCAACCGCCACCGTTGTCGGCAGCGACTGCTCGATCACACGGTCGGCCAGGGTGAGCGCCTTTTCCTTCACCGCGACATCGACCAGCAGGAAGTCACGGAGACTCACGAGCCCGAGCATTTTCCCGCCCGCTACCACCGCCAGGTGACGAATGCCGGCTGCCTTCATTCGTTCCAGGCAGCTAGCGAAGCTTTCCTCGGCCTCCGCCATGATTACCGGGCTTGTCATTACTTCCTCGACGCGTGTCGCTCCCGGTGCGCGGCCGGCGGCGACCACCCGCTTCAACAGGTCGCCCTCGCTGAAGACTCCGAGCAGTCGCTCCCCGTCGAGAACAGGAACAGCACCCACATTGTTCTGCGCCATCCGGCGTGCAACTTCTTCTACGCTCGTGCCGGTGCGAACCGAGACGAGCAGGCGCCCTGCGAGCACACTGGCTATCGGGCGGGCTGTCATTGCGGGTGGAACGGCATTCTACTGGAAATGTGCAGACAAGCGAACCGGATTCGCGGCCGCGAGCTTATTCGTAGGCCAGAATCGTCGCCGCCTCCGCGCCCGCAGCGCGGAGCGCGGGATAGAGGGCGCCCGCCAAGCACCCGATGAGGGCCAACCCAAGCGCCTGTAGAAGCCAATCGGTCGTCACCACAATGCTGAGGGTGGGGCGCAAGGAGGTAACAATCGACTTCACTACGTAGGTGCTGCCGACGCCCAGCAGGATTCCCACGAAAGCAATGGCCAAGCTCTCGCGCATAAACAACGCCGTAATTGTCCACCGCGAGGCACCCAGTGCTTTCAGAATGCCGATCTCATGCGTCCGCTCCAGCACAATGGTGTACATGCTGAGGAGAATCACCAAGAACGTAATCAACAACCCCACCACGATGACGGCGCGGGTGAAGGGCCGAACCTCAGGCAAGTTGTCCGATACCATCAGAGACATATACTCTTCCACCGGGCGTACCTGATAGCGCGGGAGCAGGCGAGCGAGCTCCCGTCGCACGGCCTCTGTCTTGCCGTTGGTCTGGACCCAAAACATGGAAACGCGGTTTTCTACTCCCAGAATTTCTTGCGCCGTTCGGAGGGGAACAAAGTAGCGGGCGCCGCGGCCGTGCTCGACGATGCCCGAGACCTGAAAATCCGCATTCCACAAGCGAACGCGGTCGCCGACCTTCAGCCGCTGGGAGCGCGCCTTGATGTCATCAATAATTACATCGTAGGCGTGCTGAAACGGTCCCCCCGCCAGAAACAGAAAGCCCTTGCCGAGCTGATCGAATCTCTCGTAGTCGATGCCATAAATCACACTCAGGCCTTCGGTGTTCACCGCAGCTACGGCCGGCGCAACAACCTTTACACCCTCAACCCGGGAGACCTGCTGAGCCTGCCGCTCCGGCAGGACCGCGCTCGAAAAAGCCAGGAAAATGGAAGCATTGGGCGGTTGCACCAACAGGTCGGCTCCGATCCCCTGCACGCGCTTGCTCCATTCCTGCAGGATACCGGTCGTCAACCCCATCAGGAACAACAGCAGGAAAACCTGCAAGGCAACCGCCGCGACGCTCAGCAGCGTGCGTACCGGCCGTGCCTTTAGGTTCGCCCAGATCAGTTCCTGCATCCTGCGTCGCCTCGCCGCGCGCGCCTCAATCTAGCATCGAGGCCCTCTGCGGTCAAACTCCATGCCGGGGGAACAGTTGCGCTCGCCAATCGCTCCTGCACTGATTATGATGAGCCGGCAGCGGTAGCGGTTCGCCGGAAGAGCAAGGAACCCAGACCGCAGAGGGCACGAGGAGCAGCGTTGCGTGGGCGGGAAACCGAAGAACACTATCCCCGGGGCGGCCGTGGTTGTCACGGGAGCCGCCGGACATCTGGGACGGCAACTCGCGCCGTTGCTGAAAGACTTCCTACTGGTGGCCGTGGACCTCGTGTGCCCAGTCCTGGACCATCCCTGGACGCAGTTTTGTTCGGCGGACCTCTCTCAACCCGATTCCACTGAACTCCTGGCGCACCTCATCCGGCAGAATAACGTCCAGGTCGTCATCCACCTGGCCTTCGTTCTGGATCCGGTACGGACGGGTGCGATCGATGAACAGCGTCAATGGGAAATCAACGTTCGGGGAACGCGCCATGTGCTGGAAGCCATCGAGCGGGCTAACCGCGCCGGTGGGCAAGTGAGGCTCTTTGTGTATCTATCCAGCGTCACCGCCTACGGTTCCGAGCTGCCGACTGCGGTTCGCGAGGACGCCCCGCTGGGCGGGCATACATTCTCCTATGCGATGCACAAGGTGGAAACCGACCTTCTGTGTCAGGAGTTTCATCCCCGGCTGCCCGGCTGCGCCGTCTACATTCTGCGCGCCCACATCTTCCTGGGCCCGGCCATAGACAACTTCATCCTGCGCGCGTTTCGCGGACAGCCCAGTGGCCGGGGGTGGCTGGCACGGATCGTGGAAAAACTCGGCTGGCGTCTGCCTATTATCCTTCCCCGCGACCAGCGGTATGAAGGGGCATTCCAGTTTGTGCACGTAGAGGATGTGGCACGGCTCTTGCAGTGGCTGTGCCACCACTACGAGCCAGGCAGGCTGGTAATCCTGAACGTGCAAGGCAAGGGGAAAGCTCTGACCAATTCCGAAACGGCAGCGATTGTGGGCGCGCGGCTGCTTCGGCTTCCTTCTTACAAGTTGGTGGAAGGGATCTTTTGGTGCCTGTGGTGGGGCGGACTGTCTGGCGTTCCCCCGAAAGCACTCCCGTATTTTACCGGCTCCTACATCATGAACTGCGACCGACTGCGCGGCGTTTTGGGTCCGGAGTATGACCGGATTATCCGCTACACGAGCGAAGAGGCCCTCAGGGATGCAGTGAGCCAGAAGCCCATGGCAAGGGCCTGCTGACTTGTCCCTCCCCTCCTAGTCGGGACTCCCGCGGGTGCGCCCTTTGTTTTCAACAGAAATGTTCAAAAGTTTGTGGAAAAGACTCTGGCTTTTCTGGCTAAGCACCGAGGCAGGAAAAGCTTCCTACGGCCTGCACAAGAATTCAGCAGCCAAGACAGATTTTTAATCTTTATCCAAGAAAAGAGAACTCTGGAATGGAACGTGCGAGGGGGGAGAGGTGTGGGCGCTCAGTACCAGCGGCGGGGACGTTCCAGCTTGATTTCGATGACTTTGCGTTTCGGGTCAGCGCGGGAGTCAGTCTGCTTTCCCTCCGGCTCTTTGTTCTCATTCTCCTGACTTTGCTTGGCGCTCGGCGTCTCTTCATCCGGCTCGATTTCGTAATACTGCCCGAAGGTCTTCCATCCTTCTGCCACCACCTGGATCAAGACGCGACCCGGCTTCACACCGGGGAAGCGTGCCACGCCTTCTGCATTGGTCTTGGCGTGCCAGCGATTCTGCGTGGGCCCCCGGAGGAACTTGAGTTGTTTGAACGTCACATAGACACTGGCATAAGTGATTGGCTCTTGGTCGGCAGCCGACACCACGCGAACATCTATGGGAACCAGGTCATCGTCCGCGGCCCGGCACACAATCGGCCCCGTGGCACACCACAGGACCGCCAGGCCAGAGAAAACCAGAAGGAGACGCCGTGCCTGCATGGCTTCATTCCTCCTGTTCCGTACGTCGGCGCAGGACCGGGGTGCGGGTGCCCGGGAGGGCATAGAGAGCCTCGGCGGCACGCAGCTCCAGCAAGCGCTGCTGGATCCGTCTGAATCGCGAGGTCGTCACCACATGCTCCGGCCGCGGCGGAAGAATACTCCCGATTGCTTTCTCCGCCCGTTTGATGCGGTCGGCGGTCATCGGGTGGGTCGAGAAAATTCCGGGGACGTTCGCGGCCTCATCACCCTTGAGCCGCTCCAGGAGATCAATCATCGCCACCGGATCGTAGCCGGCCTTGAAGCTATACTGCAGACCTAAGAAGTCGGCTTCACGCTCGGCGTTGCGGCTGAACTTGAGAAAGGTGAGTGGCACTGCGATGCTCATCACCTGATGGGCCGCGTAGGCGACCGAGCCACCGACGAACAGCAGGGGAAGGCTCAGCCAATTGAAGAGGCTGGCTTTGGTAGCCTGCTCGACCGAGTGGCGCGCAGCTACGTGGGCAATCTCATGGGCCAGGATGCCGGCCAACTCGGCTTCGCTCTGAGTTGCCAGGACCAGGCCGGTGTTTACGTAGAGATATCCCCCGGGAAGGGCTACCGCATTGACTTCCTCGGAGTCAATGATGCGAACCGTGAAGGGAACCCGGGCATCCGAGTTGCGCACCAGGAGCTGTGCCACCTCGTAGAGGTAGGCATTCACCTCGCGGTCGGCCAGGATGGCGCTGGTGGTCTCCAGTTCGCGAGCCAGCTGCTGCCCCAGTGTGATTTCTCGCTCCCAGGAATAGATATTCCATGAGCCCTTGTTGATGTCGCGCCTGCCGATTTTCTCGATATCGCTGTTCTTCTGGGCTTCTGCGGGCAGCGCGAACCAGAAGACAATGGCGAGCAGCGAGAGGATCGGAAGACGGCCGTTGCTCTCAGGAGTCATGTTCGTGCCTACTGCAAGCCAGCCGCGACGCTCCCAGCCCCGAAACATCCAATTACTTGGAAGCGTTCCGTCGCCGTGCTAGCCTACACCCCATATTCTAAGGCGGGCGAGCGAGCCGAATCAACTCAGCGTTCAAGAGGAGCTGACCATGGGATTTGCCACCGATGCCATTCATGTGGGGCAAGAGCCGGACCCAACCACCGGCGCCATCATCGTGCCCATCTATCAGACCTCCACCTACGTGCAGGAGGAGATGGGGAAGCACAAAGGCTACGAATATGCGCGCTCGCAGAACCCCACGCGGTCGGCTCTGGAGCGGAACCTAGCGCGCCTGGAGGGCGGTTCCCATGCCTACGCGTTTGCCTCCGGAATGGCGGCCATCAATGCCGTCCTGACGCTCCTCAAGGCCGGCGACCACGTGATCAGTTCCCACGCCGTCTACGGCGGTGTGTACCGGCTGTTCACGCGCATTCTGACCAAGTTCAGTCTCGACTTCAGCTTTGTAGACACCACCTGCGTAGAGACCGTCGAACGCGCTGTCCGAAAGTCAACTCGCATGCTCTACATCGAGACGCCTACGAACCCGACGATGGCGGTTACCGATTTGGCGGCGATGGCGCAGCTTGCCCGTACACACAACTTGATTCTCGTGGTGGACAACACCTTTATGAGTCCCTACTTCCAGCGGCCGTTTGAGTTCGGCGCCGACATCGTCGTCCACTCCACCACCAAGTTTCTCAACGGCCACAGCGATTCGCTGGGGGGAGTGGCCATCACGAACAAGGCAGAGATCGGCGCACAGATTTACTTCATTCAGAAATCGGGCGGAGCCGTGCTCTCGCCGTTCGACTCCTGGCTCGTGTTGCGGGGCGTGAAAACGTTATCGGTGCGGATGGAACAGCACAACCAGAACGGGATGGCGGTTGCGCAGTACCTCTCCCAACACCCGAAGGTGAAGCGGGTTCACTACCCCGGCCTGCCGACTCATCCCCAGCACGCGCTGGCACGGCAGCAAATGCGCGGCTTCGGGGCGATGCTCAGCTTTGACCTGGGCGCGCGCCCAGCGGCCGAGCAGATGCTCAAACACGTTCGCGTATGCTCGCTGGCGGAGAGCCTGGGGGGAGTGGAAACCCTGATATCGCATCCGGCGACTATGACCCACGCCTCCGTCCCTGCCGCGGAACGTGAAAAGATCGGAATCACCGAGGGCCTGGTGCGGATTTCCGTCGGCATCGAGGATGTGGAAGACCTGATCGCCGATCTCGACCAGGCATTGAAGAGAATTTAGAGCTTGCTGCCGTAAGAGAAGACCCCGCCGCGACGTTTCAGAGCCAGCGCCGCCAGCGGAAATAGAACAAGAGGCCAACCGTCACCGCCAGCATGCTGAGGTTGACGATGAGGACGCCGCTGGGGTGATGCAGCAACGGCAGGTTGGGGAAGTTCATTCCGAAGTAGCCCGAAATCAGATAGAGCGGCAGGACGATGGTGGCAAAGATGGTGAGCGCCTTCATGATTTCATTGGTGCGGTTGGCGATGGCAGAAAGGTGGACTTCAAGCACACCGGTGAGCAAATCACGGAAGGTTTCGGTCAGGTCGAGGGTGCGGACAACATGGTCATAGAGGTCGCGCCAGTAGGCGGTCATGTCGGCGCGCAGGAAAGGCGGCCGCAAGCGTAAGTAACTGTTCACCATTTCCCGCATCGTCGCCAGCGTCCGGCGAAATTCGATCAGGCTGCGCTTGAGCGCAAAAATGTCGCTGAGGCTCTTGGGGGCGGGGCCGGCCCAGACTTCGTCTTCCAGTTCGTCAATGCGCTCACCGATGGTGTCGAGGACGGGCGGATAGCGGTCAATGATGTTGTCGAGCAGGGCGTGAGCGATCTTGTCGGGGCGCTGCAGCCTTGGGTTCGTCTTGACGCGGGGCAGCACCTCGCTCACCGAGCGGGTCGGACCTACATGCACCGTGAGCAAGAAATCGGCACCTATGAAGATGTGCAGCTCGCCGAACCACACGCCACAGGTTTCGGGGACAAAATGGAGCGTAGTCGCCACGACGAAAATATGGTTTTCGTACTCATCGAGCTTGGCCCGCTGGCCGCGATGGCGGCAGTCCTCCACCTCCAGCTCGTGGAATTGATGGGCCTGAGCCAGATAATCCAGGAGCGGCGAGAAGGGGTCTTCCAGGTGATACCAGACAAGGCTCGGAGTGCGCAGCACTTCGAGACTGGCCAACTCGGCCGGGGCCGGGACGACGGCCGGCTGACCCGTCGAATTGTCCGCTGGCTGCGTCATCGGCTGGCCGGTTTTGTCCTTCGCAGGCGCGCTTTCGGCCGCTCCTCCGTCGTCGGAGCAGAAACCGCAGCGGAAAGCCAGTTCAGGTAGTTGGGCGCGCCGTCGATGATGGGCAGGCAGACAACTTCCGGGACCTGGTAGCTGTGAAGTCTTTCCACGGTTCGGCGGACACGATCAAACAACGGGCGGGCAGTCTTGATGACCAGGAGGATTTCGTGGTCGTCTTCCAGCTTGCCTTGCCAGCGGTAGATGGAACGCACCGGGGGGGAAATATTCACGCACGCCGCCAACCGCTTGCGCACGAGCTCACGGGCGAGGCGCGAGGCTTCGTCCGCATTGGAGCAGGTAACCAGAACGACCACTTTATCCGTCATTGCGTCCTCGCTACCCCCGCGCGTTGCCGGGCCGCCGGCTACACGATACAATACGATGTAATGGCCGACAAGCCTCCGATTCACTTCGGCACCTCCGGTTGGCGCGGGATCATCGGGGAAGAGTTCACGTTCGCAAACGTGGAGTTGGCGGTAGTGGCCATCGCCCGCCATGTGAGGCAGCAAAACCGGAAGACTCCTGCGCTGGTGGTGGGCTACGACACGCGTTTCCTATCCGAAGAGTTCGCCCGCAGGTCCGTGTCTGTCCTCTCCGACCACGGGATCACGAGTTACCTGTGCGAGGAGGCGACGCCAACACCTGCGATTTCCTATGAAATCCGCCGGCGCGAGACCGACGGAGGCATCAATTTTACCGCCAGCCACAATCCCGCCGAATACAACGGGCTGAAATTCTCGACTGCGGACGGCGCCCCTGCCCTGCCGGAGGTGACGCGGCGGATTGAATCGCTCGCGTGGCAACCAGGGCGCACACAGAGACGCCTGCCGAAACCAAAGGCCCGAGGAACGACGCACAGCATCGACCCGCGTGCTCCCTACCTGGACATGCTCAGTCACAAAGTGCGTCTGGAGGAAATCCGCCGGGCCAGCCTGAAGGTGATTTTTGATCCGCTCTACGGGACAGGACGCGGATACCTGGATCGGCTCTTGCGCGAGCATGGGATCAGCGTCACGACCGTCCATGACTATCGGGACGTCCTGTTCGGCGGACATGCCCCGGAGCCGGATGAAGAGAACCTGGCGGAAGCCAAGCGCGCCCTGCATGAGAAGAACGCCCAAGTGGTACTGGCCACGGACGGAGACGCCGACCGGTTCGGGATTCTGGATGGGGACGGGACGTTTGTATCCCCGAACCATATCCTAGGGCTCCTGCTCGACTACCTGGCGGAAACGCGTGGGGAGCAGGGGGGCGTGGCGCGCAGTGTGGCCACGACTCATCTGATCGACGCCGTGGCGCGGCACCGGAATCTCGTGGTGCACGAAACGCCCGTCGGCTTCAAGTACATCGGCGAACTCATCCAGGCGGACAAGATCATCATTGGAGGGGAAGAAAGTGCGGGGTTGAGCATCTACGGGCATCTGCCGGAGAAAGACGGGATTCTGGCCTGCCTGCTGGTGGCGGAGATGATTGCGGCCCGCGGCACTTGCCTGGGCGAACAACTTGAGAAACTCTTCGCCACGGTCGGCCCCTACTATCCCGTTCGACTCAACCTGCGCCTGGACGGCGCCGCCCGGGAACGCTTCCAAAAGCAACTCCGGACGGAGCCGGAACGGTTCGATGGCAAGAAGGTGGTCGAGATCAAGCGTCTCGATGGGCTCAAGCTGATCCTGGAAGATGGCTCGTGGGTGCTGCTGCGGCCGTCGGGAACGGAGCCCGTGGTGCGCTGCTATTGCGAAGCCCACTCGCAGCGCGAACTTGAAACCCTAGTCAAGGCAACGGAGCGGTTCATCTTCGGATGAGACCCTGGCGGAATCAGCACAGTTCCCCGTGGCAACGATTCTTCCTCACGGTTCTCGGCCTGGGGCTGCTGGCGCTGGTCGTCCACACTCTCTTCAGCGAGCACGGGTACCTGGCAGTCCAGCGCCACCAGCAAGAATACGAACGCCTCCAGCAGGAATTACAGGCTTTGCAGGAAGAGAATCAGCGCCTGGAGGAGGAGATCAAAGCGCTGAAGAGCGATCCGCGCGCCATCGAGCGCGTGGCGCGGGAAGACCTGAAGATGGCGCGCCCCGGAGAGAAAGTCTACAGCCTGCCTCAGGGAGCGAGCGAAACCCCAACGCAGAAGAATCCACCGAAAAAAAAGCGGTAGGGGTCAGAGAAAGGTCGTTACCGGAGGACGCCCTCAAGAGGGCTAGAGGCGCTGGCGTAGAGGCGCCGGGGAATCCGTCCGGCCAGGAATGCCTTGCGGCCGGCTTCGAGGGCGTGCCGCATCGCCTCCGCCATCAGCACAGCGTCCTGCGCCTGGGCAATGGCTGTGTTCATCAGCACGGCGTCCGCCCCCAGTTCCATGGCAATCACGGCATCCGAGGCCGTCCCCACGCCGGCATCCACAATCAAGGGCACTTCGGTAATCTTTTCGCGCAGGATGCGCAGATTGGCTTCATTCTGCACCCCGAGGCCGGAACCGATGGGGGCGGCCAGGGGCATCACCGCAGCCGCGCCCGCATCAATCAGCTTGCGGGCAACGATCAGGTCGTCGTTGGTGTAGGGCAAGACCACAAATCCTTCTTTCACCAGCACGCGCGTGGCCTGAAGGAGCTGCTCCGTGTCCGGGAACAACGTATGTTCGTCCCCGATCACTTCCAGCTTGACCCACTGGGAAAGCCCCGCCTCGCGCGCCAGCCGTGCGGTACGGACGGCTTCCTCAGCCGTGTAGCAGCCGGCGGTGTTGGGCAGGATAAAGAACTTCTCCCGGTCGATGTAGTCGAGCAGGGATTCTTTCGTCCGGTCGGTCAAATTGACGCGGCGCACGGCCACGGTGACCATTTCGGCGCCGGAGGCAACGTGAGCGCGGGCCATTTCCGGCAACGAACGATACTTGCCCGTGCCGATGATCAGCCGTGAGCGGAACTGCCGGCCGGCAAGAACAAGAATGTCTTCCACGCGCGTAACCTTTCTTTCGATTTAATTCTACGCTCGGGGGCCAGGGAGCGCAACTCAGGCCATCGAGCGGGGCTCTTCCGGGTAGAGCGAATCGATGAGGACGCGGTACTTCTCCTCGATCTGGCGGCGACGCAGTTTCTCGGTATAGGTAAGTTCTCCATCGGTGAAGCTGAAATCGCGCGAGAGCACAGCGAAGCGCTTGATGCGCTCGAATTGCGCCAGGTGGGTATTGACCTTGCCGACTTCGTCCTCGAACAGTTTCTTGACCGCGGGGTGGGCAATCAAGGCTTCGCAGCTGTCTGGGTTGATCCCCTGGTCGTGCGCGAACTGCTCGAGTGTGGCGAAATTGGGCACCACGAGCGCGGAAGCGTACTTGCGGCCATCGCCGACGACGACGGCGTTCTGGATGTAGGGGCTGGCCTTCAGGCGGTTCTCAATGGCTTGTGGCGCAATCATTTTTCCGCCCGAGGTCTTGATGACGTCGCGCTTGCGGTCGGTGATGACAAGGTAGCCCTCGCCATCCAGGAATCCGATATCGCCGGTGTGGAACCAGCCGTCGGCCATGGCCGCGCGCGTTTCCTGCTCGCGCTTGTAGTACGCCTTCATCACATGCGGCCCGCGGGTGAGAATCTCTCCATCCTCGGCGATGCGCACCTCGACTCTCGGGATGGGTTTACCCACGGTACCAATCTTCGAGCGTCCGGGCGCGTTGACGGCAATCACCGGCGACGTCTCCGTCAGCCCATATCCTTCGTAGATGGGGACGTGCAACGCCTGCAGGAATTCGTTCAATTCCGCCGAGAGCGGCCCGCCACCCGAGATGAGCAGGCGCATGCGGCCACCGAGGCGGGCTTGAATCTTGCGATAGACAAGCCACTTGGCCAAGCGCTGCCGCCACGCCAGGCCGGCCGGCAGGGGTTGGCCGCGAAGCCGATAGGGCAACGTCTTCCGGCCGACTTCGACTGTCCACTCGAACAACTTCCTCTTCAGCGGTGAATACTTGGCCTTCTGTTCCTGGAGGCGGGCATAGAACTTCTCGAAGAAGCGCGGCACGGTCGCCATTACGGTGGGCCGCACTTCGAGCAGGTTCTGCGGTACGGCTTCAATGCTCTCCGCATAGGCAATCGGAACGCCGTAGACGAGGTAGCAGTAAGAGTTCATCCGCTCGTACACGTGGCAGAGGGGCAGCATGGAGAGCGCCACGTCCGGCCGGCTAAAACCGAGCACCTGTACCGCGAGCACGTTCGAAGCGAAGTTATGTTGGGTCAGCAAGACGCCCTTCGGAGCCCCTGTAGTGCCCGAAGTGTAGATGAGGGAAGCCACGTCGTCGGGGCCAACCGCTCGCGCCGCGCGCTCGAAATTCTCCACCTCCTGCGGCTGGACGTTCCGACCCGCTACCGACTCCCAAGCCCCCACGCGCGCGTCGCCGACGGGCACGAATGCGATCACCTTTTCGAGCTTTGACAACTCCGGCCACACCGCGGCCACTTTTTCGCATTGGGCTGCACCGGAGACGAAGCAAATGCGCGCCGCCGAGTCTTCCAGCAAGAACTTGGCTCGTTCGACCGATTCGGCCTGATAGATGGGAACAGTCATCGCGCCCAGGCCGAGGACAGCAAGGTCGGCGATGTGCCACTCCGGACGGTTCTCGCTGAAGATAGCGACGCGGTCGCCTTTCGCAATCCCAAACTTTCGCAATGCCCGGCTGAGGGACGCCACCGAGCGTAGAAACTCCTGCGTGGGCATCTCTTGCCACGTATGCCCGGCTTTGTACCAGAGCAAGTCGGGAAGGTTGTAACGGCGAAAGCTGTCGAGGAGGAGTTGATTCAGGGTGGCGCGCTGCATCTAGTCCGGCCTACTGTACCGCATTCCCTTTCCAGCTTCCAAGTTCGCGTGGGCCGCGCTATCATGTTTTGAAGAACGACCATGGCAGCTCCGCCCACGACCCGGCCGCAGGCCGTGCATGCGCCCCGCGGCACCACGCTTTCCTGCAAGGGATGGCACCAAGAAGCCGCGCTGCGGATGCTGATGAACAACCTCGACCCCGAAGTGGGCGAGCGCCCCGACGAGCTCATCGTCTACGGAGGCACGGGCAAGGCGGCGCGCAGCTGGGAGTGTTTCCACGCCATCGTCGAGTCGCTCAAGACGCTCGACAACGACGAGACCCTGCTGGTTCAATCCGGCAAGCCGGTCGGAATCTTCAGGACCCACGAGTGGGCCCCGCGCGTGCTCATCGCCAACGCCAATCTCGTCGGCCACTGGTCGAACTGGAACCACTTCCACCAGCTCGAGCGTGTAGGTCTGATGATGTACGGTCAAATGACCGCGGGCAGCTGGATCTATATCGGCACGCAGGGGATTCTACAAGGGACATACGAAACCTTTGCGGCGGCAGGAGAGCGACATTTCAGCGGCGACCTGCGGGGGAGGTTGCTCGTGTCGGGCGGGCTGGGGGGAATGGGTGGCGCCCAGCCGCTGGCCGCCACCATGAACGGGGCATGCTTCCTCGGCGTCGAAGTTGATCCGGAGCGCATCAAGCGCCGTGTGCGCACGGGCTACCTCGACATCATGGTGAATGATCTCGACGAAGCCCTGCGCATTCTGAGAGAGGCGATCAGGAAGAAGGATGCGGTCTCGGTCGGTCTCGTCGGCAACTGCGCCGAAGTCATCCCGGGGCTGGCCAAGCGCGGCGTGCTGCCCGACATTCTCACCGATCAGACCAGCGCCCATGACCCCCTGAACGGCTATGTTCCCGCGGGCTACAGTGTCGAAGAGGCCGCCCGGCTGCGCCAGCGCGACCCGGACGAATACCGCAAGCACGCGATGGATTCCATCGCCCGCCACGTCGCGGGCATGCTCGAGCTGCAACGCATGGGTGCCGTCACGTTCGATTACGGCAACAACATCCGAACCATGGCCTTTGAAGCCGGCGTCAAGGACGCCTACAGCTTTCCCGGCTTCGTCCAGGCCTACATTCGCCCGCTGTTCTGCGAAGGGCGCGGGCCGTTCCGCTGGGTGGCACTCTCCGGCGAGCCGGGCGACATCCATCGCACCGACCGGCTCGTACTCGAACTGTTCCCGCAGGATCGCGTCTTGTTGCGTTGGATCCCGTTGGCCCAGAAAAAGGTGAGATTCCAGGGCCTGCCAGCGCGCATCTGCTGGCTGGGGTACGGTGAGCGCGCCGAGTTCGGGCTGCGGATCAACGACCTGGTAGCCCGGGGGGAACTCAAGGCCCCGGTCGTCATCGGCCGCGACCACCTCGACACCGGCTCGGTCGCCTCCCCCTTCCGCGAGACCGAAGGCATGCGCGACGGCACGGACGCGGTCGCCGACTGGCCCTTGCTCAATGCCTTGCTCAACGCTGTCTCCGGAGCGAGCTGGGTTTCCATCCACAATGGCGGCGGCGTCGGCATCGGCTACTCGACCCACGCCGGTCAGGTCACGGTGGCCGACGGGACGGCAGCGATGGCCAAGCGCATCGAGCGCGTGCTCACCAACGACCCCGGCATCGGCATCGCCCGCCACGCCGACGCCGGCTACCCCGAAGCCATTTCGTTCGCCCACCGCAGAGGGATCAAGCTGCCCATGATCAATGAGTGAGGGCCGGAGGTGGATCGAGCGACACGCTGCGAGGCACGTGTCACGAATCCCGGACCCCCTCGACCATTTGTTCCCCGCCGGATCAAACCGGCGGCCGCCTGAGCGAATCTAAGCGAGCAGCCACTCGAGGAGGGAGTCATGTTTGTCATCATCGGGGCGACGGGGAATACCGGCAGCGCGGTAGCCCAAAAGCTGTTGGCAACAGGCCAGAAGGTCCGCGTTGTCGGGCGCAGCGAGGCGAAGCTCCAGCGCTTCACCAGCAAGGGGGCAGAGGCTTTTGGCGGCGACGTGCTCGACATCCCCGCGATGACGCGCGCCTTTAACGGCGCCCGCGGCGTCTATGCCATAATTCCGCCCAACTATTCCCAGGACGATTTTCGTGGCTACCAGGGGCGCGTGAGCGAATCGCTCGGCAAGGCACTGCAAACAGCCGGCGTCGAGTATGTGGTCGCTCTGAGCAGCATCGGGACGCAACTCCCGGAGGGCGCGGGCCCCATCAGCGGCCTGCATCATTTCGAACAGCGCCTCAACCAGATCCCGGGCCTGAATGTCTTGCACCTGCGCGCGGGCTACTTCTTCGAAAACTTCTTCTGGCAGATTGGCACTATTCAGCGCTTCGGGATGCTGGCCGGAGCCCTGCGCGCGGATCTCTCCATCCCCATGATCGCCACCCGCGACATCGGCATCCGGGCCGCCGAGGCTCTTCTCCGGCTGGACTTCCGCGGCCACCAGACCCGCGAACTGCTCGGCCCCGCTGACCTCACCCTGGCCGACGCGGCCGTCGTCATCGGCAACGCCATCGGCCGACCGGACTTGAAGTACTCGCAGTTGCCCTACGAGCAGGTCGAGCAGGCGATGCTGCAGATGGGACTCGCGCGCGGCGCTGCCCGATCGCTCAACGAAATGTACGCTGGCTTCAACGAAGGAAGGGTCCAGGCGCAGGAAAGCCGCTCGCCAGCCAACACTACACCCACTACCTTCGAAACTTTTGTGGCGGAAGAATTCGTTCCGCGATTCCGCGGCCAGGTGGGAGGCCGCTGACCGGCTTCAGCTTTTCTTGGACGTGACTGCGTAGAACGTGGCGGGTTTCTGCTCCACTTTCTTACTCTTGCAGTGGGGACACTCCACCTCGCCCCGCTCATACTCGGCCAGCGTCAACACCCGGGTGAATTCCTTTTTGCAGTCCTGGCAAGTGTATTCGTAGAGCGGCATCCGGCACCCTCCCCACAAACCGTCCGGCTCTATTCTAGACGGGCGGCGATGGGTGTCAATGAGGGCGAGTGGTTGAGTGGTTTATCGGTCTGCCGGAAACAGCCGCTGTGGTATCCTGCCTCGCACCATCGCTGTCGAAATGCCCGTGGCATCGCCGCCGCTGCTCATCGCCTCCTGCCGCCAGTTGCTCACCCTGCAGGGGAGCAAGCCCCCGCGCCGTGGCCGCGCCTTGCGCGAACTCGGCCTCATCGCCAACGGTGCCGTGTTGATGGCCGACGGGCGGATTGCGGCGGTAGGCCCTACCCGCACGGTGGAACGCCATCGGCTGGCTGCGAAAGCCGCGAAGCTCGATGCCCGCCACTGGGTCGTGCTGCCGGGCTTTGTAGACTCCCACACCCACCTGATCTTCGCCGCCAGCCGCGTGGAGGAATACGAACAACGGATCCGGGGTGCCACCTGCGAGCAAATCGTCCGCCGCGGCGGCGGCATCCTCTCCAGCGTCAAACGCCTCCGGCAGGCTCCGGCAGAACTCTTGCTCGAACAAGCACGCCTGCGCCTGGCCGAGTTCGCCCGCCACGGCACGACCACCCTGGAAGCCAAGAGCGGATACGGCCTCGACCTAGCCAACGAACTCAAGACACTGGAAGTCCTGCGCCTGCTCAATCGCGAGGGCCCGCTCGAAATCGTTCCCACCTTCCTCGGCGCTCACGTCGTCCCCCCGGAGTACAAGCGCCGGCCGCAGGCGTATGTGGACCTTCTTGTCCATCGAATGATTCCGACGGTGGCGAGCCTCGGCCTGGCGGAGTTCTGCGACGTTTTCTGCGACCGCGGCGCCTTTACGCCTTCGCAGACACGCCACATCCTGAAGGCAGGTCGTGTCTGCGGGATGGAGCCGCGGCTGCACGCCGACCAACTCGCCCGTACCGGCGCCACCCGCCTGGCGGTGGACCTGCACGCCGCCAGCGCCGATCACCTCGAGCGCATCAACCGCGCTGACATCCGCGCCCTGGCCCGCTCCGACACCGTCGCCACCCTCCTGCCCGGTGCGGTCTTCCATCTTGGCAAAGACACCTACCCGCCTGCCCGGGAGTTGATCGAGGCCGGCGCCGCTGTTGCCCTCGCCACCGATTTCAACCCGGGCACCAGCCCCACGCTGAATATGCAAGCTATCCTCGCGCTGGCCTGCACCCAGATGCGGATGACACCGGCGGAAGCGATCATCGCCTCAACACTGAACACCGCCTACTCCCTGCGGCGAGCCGACCGCATCGGCTCGCTCGAAGTCGGCAAGCAGGCTGACCTCATCGCCTTCGAGCTTTCCGATTACCGCGAAATCCCGTATTATTTCGGCGTCAATCACTGCCGCCTGACCCTGAAACGTGGACAGGTTGTTTACGATGGCCGAGCAAGACCAGCGACCGCTTGATTTCTACCGTTGGCTCGCGGCCTGCGGGATGAACCCCAACCGCCGCCGGCCACTGGGCCGCCTGGCCGCCCTGCTGATGGACTACCGCGCCTACCTCGAGCGCGAGGTCGGCAAGGACGACGCTCCCAAGTGGTTCGACAAGTACGCCAAGCAGCTCCGCGAAACCACGGAAACCAAACCGTGACCGGTGTTCCGGTGTCCACCCTGGTTGAATGCGTCCCCAATTTCAGCGAAGGCCGCGACCCGGAAAAGGTCCGTCAGCTTGTGGCCGCGCTCATCTCGGTGCCGGGAGTTTCCCTTCTCGACCAAGAAATGGACGCCGACCATAACCGGTCCGTGATTACGATTGTCGGGCCGAAGGAAGCCATTGGCGAGGCGGCGGTGCGGGGGGTGGGCAAAGCCGCCGAACTGATTGACCTGACCCGACATCAGGGCGCGCATCCGCGGATCGGGGCCGCGGACGTCGTCCCCTTCGTCCCTGTCAAGGGCGTCACCCTTGACGATTGCGTGGAAATCGCCCGGTGGGTGGGCGCCGAAATCTGGCGTCGCCACCGCATTCCTGTTTATCTCTACGAAGCGGCGGCGACGCGCCCCGACCGGGTGAATCTGGAAAACATCCGCCGGGGCCAGTTTGAAGGCTTGCGGGAGGAGATCGCGACCAGTCCCGAACGCGCTCCCGATTTCGGCACGCCTCGTGTTCATCCCACCGCCGGCGCCACTGTGGTCGGGGCACGCAAGTTCCTCATCGCGTACAACATCAACCTGAATACGCCCGACGTCGGCATCGCCAAGGCCATTGCCAAAACCATCCGCTTTTCCAGCGGCGGGCTGCCCTACGTCAAAGCCATGGGCGTGGACCTCAAAGCGCGCAACCTGGCTCAGGTGTCCATCAACCTCACCGACTTCGAGCAAACATCTATCTCCCGCGTCTTTGAGCTCGTCCGGAACGAAGCGGCGCGGCACGGTGTCACCATCGTGGGCAGTGAAATCGTCGGCCTCGTCCCCAAGCGGGCACTGGAGGACGCCGCGGAGTTCTACCTCCAGCTCGAGAACTTCGATCCCGACAAGCAGATTCTCGAGAACCGCCTGGCCGCCGTGCTCTCCGCCTCCGCAGCAGGGTCACCTCGGGCACAAGTAGAGGGATTCATTTCCGCGGTGGCCGCTCCCACGCCCACGCCGGGGGGTGGGTCGGTGGCCGCCCTGGCGGGCGCGCTGGCGGCGGCGCTGGGCCAGATGGTGGCTGGCATCTCAAAAACCAAGAAAGCCCACGCCGAGCACGCCGCTCGCCTGGAAGCGCACGCGAGCGAGCTTGCGCGCCTGGCCGAGCAGCTCAAAGCGGCCATTGACCAGGACGCACGAAGCTACGAAGCGGTGCTGGCCGCCTACCGCCTGCCGCAAGGTAGCGATGCGGAGAAGCAGGAGCGCCAGCGGGAGGTCGCTGCGGCGTTGCGCCACGCGGCCGAGGTGCCGCTGGCGGTGGCCGAGGCAACAGCGCGCGTCCTGGAGCATCTGAATCAATTAGTGGCTATCACCAGCGCCTCCCTGGTGTCTGACATTCGCACTGCCCGCGCCATGGCCCAGGCCAGCGTGCGCGGTGCGCTGGAGAACGTGGAGATCAACCTCAAGGCACTTGACGACGAGGACTATGTAGCCCGGCAACGTCAGCGCGTCGCGAGCCTCGAGACACGGCTGGCGGAAACCGATCTTGTGGCAAAATAGGTGTGAGGTGACGATGAGGCCGAAGACGTCCCCGTGGGCACGGCTGGCAGTGGCAGGCGCGATTCTTGCGCTCGCGCTGGGGACGACCTCGTGCGGCATCGCGCCTACGGGAATCCAGGCCATGGCAGAGGCGCCCGGCGGGGGTGGCGGCGGCAGCTTCGGTGGCGGCGGGGGTGGCACGGGCGGCGGAGCACAAAACGCCACGCTCGTCCTCTTCGCCGAAGATCAGGCCGCCGACAACGTTCACTCCTTCGAGATGACGCTCACCGGCATCACGCTGAGTTCAACCACGGGCACCGACGTCTCGTTGCTGGCCTCGCCCGTCGAACTGGAATGGGTGTCGCGGAGCCTTGCGCCCACCCTGCTGAGCACAACGCAGGTTCCGGCCGGCACCTACAACCAACTGGAAGTATTAGTGGCCAGCCCGCAAATGGTGGTCTATAACCCCAGCACGGGTTTGTTCGACAGCGTCACCCCCGCGTTGACCGTGTCCACGGTCACGCTTTCGGTCAACATTTCGCTCAATGCCGGCGACATCGTCGGCTTCCGCCTAGATCTCGACCTGCTCGCTTCCGTCATCTCCAGCACCCAGGTGACGCCGCAGTTCGCGCTCATCAGCACCTCGTTCCTGGTGGGCCAACTGCCCGGCGATATTGACGACGCCCTCGGCACGATCGACACCGTTGAGCCATCCAACAACCGCTTCACCATGACCCTGATGGCCCCCAGGCAGCAGATTACCGTCGAAGTCGACGCCAATACGGTCTTTGATGGCGTGGTTACCAGCCTGGCGGGACTGGCTACGGGGCAGCGTGTGGAAGTGGATGCGCGCCTGCAATCGAGCGGAAACTACCGCGGCCTCACAGTAGAGGTAGATTCCACGAGCTCCGCCAATTTTGTCCGAGGACTAGTGATTGCGCGCTCGCCTGCTTCCGGTGATGCCACCAGTGTGACCCTGCTGGTGCGGGAGGAAAACCCCGACCAGGTCATCATCGATGCCGGCGACCAGCTCACTTTCTCGATTGACGCCAGCACTTCGTTCCGGCTGAACATCGAAGACCTGTCGGTCACGGGCCTGACCTTCGACCGGCAGGAGTTGCGCGCGGGTCAGAGCGTCCTGCTCGAAGCTGACAGCAGCACGCCCACGCGGGCGGCGCAAATTGTCCTGAAACAAGGGACCATCCCCGGCCGCGTCGCTACCGTCGGCATTACCACCTTCAACTACACGCCGCTTTCCAATTTCTTCCCCGACGTCGGCTTCCCCACGCTCGTGTCGGCCACAGCTGCCGAGACCGAGTTTGAAGACCTCCCGGCCGGTCTGGGCAGCCTGGTGCCCGGGCAGACGGTCGGGGTGCGAGGTTTGTTTCTTGTCCAAATAGGTCAGCCGCGGGTCATCACCAAGCGCGTGCGCCTGCTGGTGCCGTAACGACAATGAAGACGAGAACTCTCAGCGCCGCAGTTTTCCTGGCTCTCCTGGCCACGCTTCCGGCTGCGCACGCGGGGACCTTGCGCTCCGACGTCCTTTACCTGCTCCCGGCCGAAACCGGGCAGATCGTCTTCGTTGACCTGAAAGAAGCCCGGCGCTCACCGCACTATGCGAACTTGAAGTCGCAACTGCTGCCCGCGCGTTTCGAGCACTTCGTCAATTTCCTGAATTCCATCGGGATGAACCTGGACCAGGACATCTCCTGGCTGGCGTGGGTGTTCGTGCCGCCGGGGGAGGACGCAGGGGAACGCTTTATCGGGCTGGCGGAGGGCAATTTTGCGCCCGAGCGCGTCGAGCGCTTCTTCCTCGACCAGAAACTCCCGCTCGACGTCTATCGCGGACAGACGCTCTTTCCTTTCGGTAGCGGGGTGGGGGAAGGAGACCTGTTTTTTTCCTTCCTCGATGCCTCCACCGCCATCTTCGGCACGCGCCCCGGTCTGGCCTTGCTGCTGGAGACACGCTACGGCGCCCACGACCATGTGCTCCAAAACGAGAAGTTTCTGGCACGACTCAACGAAGTGAACGGTCGCGCGCCAGTGTGGGCGGTTTTTGACGAGCTCTACACGCGCTACACGCTGGCCCAGGTGGTTCCGGAGGCCGCGCGGTTTGATCAGTTCGAGACCGTGGCGCGCCGCTTCCAGGCTTCAACGCTCCAGGTGCAGGTGAGCCGCGATATGGAAATCAGTTTTCAGGCCTGGTGCGAGAGCCCGCTGGATGCCCAGGCCTTTTCGCTCCTGCTGCAGACCGGGCTGTTCGTGCAGCGCTACCGGATGAAGGAAGACAATCCCGAACTGAGCCGGGTGCTCGAGCAGAGCCAGGTGAGCACCCAGGGGGATCGCTTGCAGGTGCGGCTCACGATTGGCGAGCAGGAACTGCGGAAGCTGCTCACCCGCCGCATTTTCCTTTCCGGCTCTTAGCTTCCCCGCGCCGGACGCCGATACTTGACCATTGTGAGTTGTCCTCGCGGTGGAGTGGTCTTTTCCTGGAGGAGCCGATCCACACCCCGCGCCATAAGAGAGAAATCAGGCGAAGATATCGGCAGGGCCTCCAGGTTCACGTCCTCCAACAGAGCCTCGATGCGATCGGGAAAGACGCGGAGCTGCAGGTGGATGTCGGCCTCGACGCCGCTTCCCTGTTGCTGCTCGAGCACCAGGCGGCAAGCCTGTTCCACCGAATGGCCCAGGTTGAAGGCATCGGTTTCGGAGAAGGTGGCCTGGCGTGCGGCGATCTGGGCGGCGTCGCGCACAACCCCGAATAACAACGGGTCAGGCGAAAACGACAGGCGAAGCTGCGTGAGGCGGGCTTCGGCGTTCATCCGCACAGGAGCGAAGCCAGGCAACAACCGGCCAGGAGACGCACGGAGGTGGGCACGGTCAGGTGATGGTCCCTTCCTGGGTAAAGTATTCGCAGGCCTCGCGACAATCCACGCAATAGTAGAGTCCGTCGCCCACCAGCCGGACGTTGTGCGTGGATTGGCACAGAATGCAGTAGCGCTCACATTGACACCGGCTCTCCGGCAAATCGCATTGAGCGCAGGTGAAGAGCGTTTCCATTCCCCTTCCTCGGGAAGGGCCGAACTGTAGTCACTATATCTACCGACTACAACCGCCACAACTGAAATCTATCTTCCGCCTTCTGCTTTCCCTGTTGCCGTGCGTGCCTTGACCGCTTGGGAGGCGTGTGTTAGCTTTGCGAATTCTCGCGGCCGCCCTGCCTGCGCCAGGCCTGCCCCGGGCGGGCAGGCCCGCGCGAGGCGAGCAGGCAGCGAGGAGCTGGGTTGACCACCGAAATCCAAACCACTCTGCGCAAGACTCCCCTCAACGCCACGCATCGCGCGCTGGGCGCGCGCATGACCAGCTTCGGCGGCTTTGAGCTTCCGGTCGAATACACGGGTATCCTCGAAGAGCACATGGCGGTGCGAACCGCAGCAGGCCTCTTCGACGTGAGCCACATGGGGCAGATTGAGATCCGCGGGCGCGAGGCACTGGCACTGGTGCAGTACGTCACCTGCAATGACGCAAGCCGGCTGGCGGCAGGGCAAGCGCAATACACCGCGCTGCTGTATCCGCAAGGCACCTTTGTGGACGACCTGGTGGTCCACAAGATCACCGATGCTCACTACTTCCTCTGTGTCAACGCGAGCAACGGGGAGAAGGATTACAACTGGATTCGGCGGCAGAACCGCTTCGACGCCACGGTGGAGAACACAAGCGATCGCTACACACAGCTTGCCTTGCAGGGCCCGCGGGCGGCCGCCATCCTGCAGCCGCTCACCGCGCTCGAGCTTCCCGCGCTGCGCACCTATCGCTTCAGTTTCGGAAAGGTGCTGGGGGTGGAGTGCTTGGTCGCCCGTACCGGCTACACAGGGGAAGACGGCTTTGAGCTTTACTTTGATCCCGCGGAATCCGAGAAGCTCTGGAACGGGCTGCTAAAGTCCGGCAAGTCCAAAGGGCTCTTGCCCGTCGGGCTGGGGGCGCGCAACACGCTGCGCCTAGAGGCCTGCTACCCTCTCTACGGCCACGAACTTGACGACACCACGACCATATGGGAAGCGCGACTCGACTGGATTTGCAAGCTGGAGAAGGGAGAGTTCATCGGTCGCGAGGCGCTGCGCGCGCAGAAGGAGAAAGGACTGGAGCGGATCCTGGTGGGTTTTGAGATGCGCGACCGGGGCATTGCCCGGGAGGGCTACCCGGTGGTCATCGCCGGCCGTGCGTGTGGCCGGGTGACCAGCGGTTCCCTGGCGCCGTGGCTCAAGAAGAACCTGGGGCTCGCCTATGTGCCCGTTGCTGCCAGCGCGCCGGGCACGCGCCTCGCCATCCGCATTCGTGGCAGCGAGGTTCCGGCCGAAATTGTCCCCACACCGTTCTACAAACGAGCGAAGTAAGCCGCTCGAAGGAGATACCGGATGTACCCACGCGAGTACCGCTACACGCGTGAGCACGAATGGATCAAGCTGGAGGGCGAGCGGGCCACCATCGGCATCACCCACTACGCACAGGAACAGTTGGGCGACATTGTTTTTGTCGAGCTGCCGAAGGCGGGGGCTGAGTTTGCCGTCCTGGAAGCGTTCGGCACGGTGGAATCCGTCAAGGCGGTCTCGGAACTCTACAGCCCCGTTTCCGGCCGGGTGGAAGAAGTCAACACCAGCCTGAATGAGAACCCCGCCCTGCTGAATCGGGAACCGCATGGCGCGGCCTGGCTCATCAAGATTCGAGTCAAGGACCCGAGCGAGTTGAACAGTCTGCTGACCGCCGAGCAGTACGAAGCCTTCCTGGAGTCGAGCGCGTAGGCGGAGAGCTGATGCGGTACCTGCCAAAGTCTGACGCCGAGCGGAAGGCGATGCTGGCGCGCATCGGGTGCTCCTCCGTCGAAGAACTATTCGCTGCGATTCCTGACACCATCCGCCTGCGTCGTCCGCTCGCCATCCCGGGGCCGTTGTCGGAACCCGAAATCGTGGATCTTTTTCAGACGCGGGCGAGCGAGAACGCAAGCGCGTACCTGCGTTTTCTGGGGGGCGGCGTCTATTCGCATTTCCGTCCGGTGGTGGTGGATGCGCTGGCCTCGCGCGGTGAGTTCTTCACCGCCTACACTCCCTACCAGCCCGAAATCAGTCAGGGCACGCTGCAGGCGATCTTCGAATTCCAAACCCTGATCTGCCAGTTGACCGGCCAGGAAATCGCCAATGCCTCCCTCTACGACGGCTCGACGGCCCTGCCCGAAAGCGTGATTATGGCTGTGCGCATCAGCGATCGCACGCGCGTGCTGGTGGCACGCTCGGTGCACCCCGAGTACAGGCAGGTGCTTGCGACCTATGCCGGCGCCCAGGGACTCCAGATCGAGGAGCTTCCCTACACCGCCACCGGACAGGTGGATCGGGAGGCACTGGCGGGGCAACTGGATGACCGCACGGCAGCGGTGGCCGTCCAGTCGCCGAATTTTTTCGGATGCGCGGAAGATGTGGCGGCGCTTTCCCGCCTGTGCCACGAGCACAATGCGCTCCTGATCTGCGTCATCAACGAACCGGTGTCGCTCGGTCTGCTGCAGCCGCCGGTGGAGGCCGATATCGTGGCGCTGGAAGGCCAGGGACTTGGACTCCCGCCGAGCTATGGCGGCCCCTACGTCGGCGTGCTGGCCACCAAGGAACGGTTTGTCCGCACTATGCCGGGTCGGTTGGCCGGACAGACCACCGACAGCCAAGGCTGGCGGGGATTTGTCCTGACGCTCGCGACGCGCGAGCAGCACATCCGCCGGGAGAAGGCCACCTCCAACATCTGCACCAATCAGGCATTGTGTGCGCTCATGACCACGATTTTCATGAGCGTGTACGGCAAGCAGGGAATGCGGGCCCTGGCCGAACAGAATCTCGCCAAGGCACACTATGCCGCGCATGAACTGGCCAAAGTCCCCGGGGCGCGAGTAAGGTTCACCGCGCCCTTTTTCAACGAGTTTGCGCTTGAGGTGCCCTGCGCGGTTGCGACGCTCCAGCGGCGGCTGGCCGAACAGAAGATTCTGGGTGGTATCGCCCTGGAACACTTTTACCCCGAACTGAAACAGAGCCTGCTCCTCTGTGTCACCGAAACGCATGCGCGGGCCGATCTGGACCGCTTGGTGGCGGCCGTGCGGTCGGCGTGCGCGGAAGCGCCGCGAGGAAAAGCCTGATGGGGGATGCGATGGCCAAGGCGCGGCCCCACGTTACCCCGAGCGAAGGGCTCATCTTTGAAAAATCCTCGCCCGGCAAGCATGCCTATTCCCTGCCCCCGTTGGACGTGCCCACGGTGCAGCCGGAAGAGGTGCTGGGCGCTGGCTTCGTCCGAGGGGAGATTGCCGGTTTCCCGGAGGTGAGCGAGATCGAAATCATCCGGCATTTCACGCGCCTCTCGACCTGGAACTATGGTGTGGACACGGGCATGTATCCGCTCGGCTCCTGCACAATGAAGTACAACCCGCGGATCAATGAGGTGGTGGCGCGGCTGGAGGGTCTGGCGAGCGAGCATCCCTATCAGCCGGCAGAGCTGGCCCAGGGCTGCCTGAAGATTCTGCGCGCGCTGGAGCAGGCGCTGCTGGAGATCACCGGGATGGACGCCATCACGCTGCACCCGGCGGCGGGCGCGCACGGGGAGCTGACCGGGATCCTGATGGTGCGGGCGTACCTGACCGCGAAAGGCAATCCACGGCAACTGGTGCTGATTCCCGATTCCGCGCACGGCACGAATCCCGCCACCGCAGCCATGGCCGGCTACGGCGTGGCGCCGGTGAAATCGAATCGCGCGGGGCAGGTGGACCTCGACGCGCTCCGCCAGTTGATGACGGAAAACGTGGCCGCGCTGATGATCACGAATCCCAATACGCTCGGCATCTTCGAGGATCGCATCCGCGACATCGCCGAAATCGTGCACGCCCGCGGCGGCGTGCTCTACCTGGACGGAGCCAATCTGAATGCGCTGGCCGGGGTCACGCGTCCGGGCGACTTTGGCGCCGACATCGTTCACCTGAACCTCCACAAGACTTTTTCCACGCCGCACGGGGGCGGCGGGCCCGGAGCCGGGCCGGTAGCGGTGAAGAGATTCCTGGAACCGTTTCTCCCCCTGCCGGTGCTGGAAGAGTCGCCCGCGGGGCGCTTGCGGTGGAATTTCGAGCGGCCGCAGTCCATCGGCCGGGTGCGGGCTTTCTACGGGAACTTCGGGATGCACGTCCGCGCGCTCGCCTATATTCTCGCCCACGGCCCGGAGGGCATCCTGCAAGTCACGCGCGATGCGGTGCTGAACTCGAACTACATTCGCAAAGGCCTGGAGGACGTTTACGAGCTGTCCTACCCGAGCCCGACGCTGCACGAAACCGTTTTCTCCGACAAGCGCCAGGCGCGCTTCGGCGTGCGCACCATGGACATCGCCAAGCGGCTGATGGATTACGGCTTCCATCCCTACACGGTCGCCTTCCCGCTCATCGTGCCAGGTGCGATGATGATCGAGCCGACGGAAAGTGAATGCAAAGAGGAGCTCGACCTCTTCATCGAAGCCCTGCGCGCCATTGCGCGCGAGGCCGAAACCGACCCCGACCTGGTCAAGACGGCGCCGCACACCACGCGCATTCGCCGCTTGGACGAGGTCACGGCCAACCGCAAACCCATTCTGCGCTGGAAACCTGCCCCGCCTTCCGCGGGGCCCGCTCCCGAAGTCGCCGACTAAACTCACAGCTATTGCAAAAACCAGCAGCGCAAATGGTGCACTCATGGCGGTGGAAGCCGTACTCATCGCGCATCTTCCCGCAGTCAACTCACACGGTTCCGAAGTCCGGAAGAGGTGCCTGCCCTGAGCAGAGTCGAAGGGCTCGGCACCCACACGAGCTAGGCTGGGCACAAAGTTCGCTACATGACGTTGACGCTCACGCCACACTTCTGGCCTCCATTTCCCCAAATACCAGAGTCCTGCCCCCCTGTCCAAGAACCGTAAGGATGGTAAGGACCGTAAGGACGATACGGATGGCACGGACGGTACGGTTTTTGCGGTTTTGCCCTCTATCCTCTTTCCTGTCACCGAATTCCACGGCCCCACCCTTCTGCTGGGTAGCCTGGCTCCGGCCGCCCCGCAATGCTTCTCATTCTGGGGGCGTAGCCCGAAGAATCTGCTTGTTGAACTCCCTACCAGTCCGGAAGCGGTGCTCCGCACGCGCTCCTGCTCTATAATCCCGCAGGCCGATTATCCCCGTTT
>Ga0209172_10001526_pt1 | contig 48293 bp, 45 predicted proteins | sample LarsenN4metaG_FD_184113 | JGI IMG/M metagenome (GOLD analysis project Ga0209172, IMG submission 184113) | Hot spring sediment bacterial and archeal communities from British Columbia, Canada, to study Microbial Dark Matter (Phase II) - Larsen... ... | reverse complement strand
GTCGCGGAAGGCGTCGTGTACGTCAACGGAGAGCGGGTGAAGCGCACCCACAACGAGGCCGACGAGTGCGCCGCCGCCTGATCTCGTTTACACACTTCTTGACAAGACCTCACCCGGACGACGGCCTCGACAACCTCGTCGTCACGGACGACGCGTGCAATCGCTTCAAGAGCAGTTCGCTGGCGGCAGCCGCGCACGTCGCGCGCTGGGCGCGCCGTTTCGCGACGGACTCGTCCGAGCACCGGCAGCTCGACGCTCTCGCGGAGCAGACCGCGTGGGACCGCCCTTCCGGCCGGAGCCTGGGCGTCGCGCGCGGGATCTATCTGAGGCTCCCGGACGATGCCAGGCTGTGGCTCCGCGGCAGGGACTTCGTCACGCCCGACATGACGCTCATCGCAGCGGCGCTGACCGGCTCCGGCGCGGGCGACACCCGCTGAGTCGACGTGGGGCGTGCCCGGAACTGGCGTCGACGGTGTGACGGCACCGCCCCACGCGCTGCTCCTGATCGGTCCCCCGGGCGTCGGCAAGACGACCGTCGTCCGCGCCGTCGCCGGCGCGCTCGCCGGCTGGCGCCTCGGCGGCTTCTACACGGAGGAAGTGCGCCGCGAGGGCGAGCGGCGCGGCTTCCGGCTCGTGACCCCCGACGGCCGGCGGGCGTTCATGGCGTCCGTCGACCGGCCGGGCCCGCCGCGCGTCGGCAAGTACGGCGTGGACGTCGGCGTCGTGGACGCGCTGGCGCGGTCGGCGCTGGCGATCCGCGAAGGGATCGACCTCTACGTGCTCGACGAGATCGGCAGGATGGAGTGCCTGTCGCCCGCGTTCGTCGACGCCATGCGCGCGCTGCTGGACGCCGGCGTCGGGGTCGTGGCGACCGTCGGCCTGCGCGGCGGAGGATTCGTCGCGGAGGTCAAGCGGCGCCCGGACGTGACCCTCTGGGAGCTGACCCGCGCGAACCGCGACGAGATGCCCGCCCGCGTGCGCGCCTGGATCGGGCCGCGAGCGTCCGGGTGACGGCGTCCTGCCTTCACGTCGCGACGAGCCGCGCGACCTGGAGGATCTCCGATGGCGACGGGAAGGCGCCGATGTGCTGGGGGCCCTCGGCGGCCTCGACCGTCGTCCACCTGACGACGCCGTCGCGATCGATGAGGAAGTGCGCGGCGAGCTGCGCGCCGTGGGCGGCGATGATCTCCTCGTCCACGGGCGTCATGGCGAAGCCGTCGCGCGCGTTGAGCGCGAAGTTCGCCTCCATCGGAGGGGTGGGGGCGGCCAGCTCGCCGGTGGGGTTGATCCGGGCCGCCTCGAACGCCGCGTCGAGGGCGATCTCGGGGACGCCGAAGAGCCGGTGCACCCGGGCGTCGGGGTCGGCGAGCAGGGTCACGCGCGGCGGCTGGTGGCGGAAGTAGAGCGCCGCCCGCTCGCGGCGCGTGTTCACCACCGCGACCGTCGCGATCCCCATCCCCGCGAGCCTGTCCTCGATGGTCGACAGCTGCACGATCTGCCGGCGGCAGAACGGGCAGTGGAGCCCGCGGAAGAGCCCGAGCAGCACGGCGCTCTTGCCGCGATGGTCGGCGAGGGCCACGTCGCGGGGCTCGAGGACCGCGGGCAGCGTGAAGTCCGGAGCGATCTCGCCCTGGCGCACGGGACGTGAGCGTGTCATGCGGCACAGTGTACGGCAACCGCGGACGGCGCCGCAGGCGCGCCGGGCGCGGGCTACTCCGACGCCAGGCGGTAGCCGACGCCGGGCTCGGTCAGGAGATACCGCGGGCGAGCGGGGTCGTCTTCCAGCTTCCGCCTGAGCTGCGCCATGTACACGCGGACGTAGTGGGCCTCGCCGGTGTGCGAGGGGCCCCAGACCTCGGCGAGGAGCTGCCGGTGTGTCAGCACCCTGCCGGCGTGACGCACCAGCGCCGTCAGCAGCCGGTACTCGATCGGCGTGAGATGGACGTCGCGCCCCGAGAGCAGCACGCGCCGCCGGGCCAGGTCGACGTGGAGGCCGCCCACGGTGAACACCGCGTCCTCCGGGCGACCGGCGCCCGCCTTGTGGCGGAGCGCCACCCGGATCCGGGCCAGCAGCTCCCCGGGGCCGAAGGGCTTGCTCACGTAGTCGTCGGCCCCCGCGTCGAGCGCCTTCACCTTGTCGGACTCCTGGCCGCGCGCCGAGAGGACGATGATCGGCACGCTGCTCCAGTCGCGGATCCGGGCGATGACCTCCAGGCCGTCCGCGTCGGGCAGGCCCAGGTCGACGATCACGACGTCGGGCTGCCGGCTGCCGACCTCGACGATCGCCTCGGCCGCCGTGGCCGCCTCGAACACGCGATGGCCCTCGGCCTGGAGCGTGGCGCGCAGGAAGCGGCGGATGGCCGTCTCGTCCTCGACCAGCACGATCGTCGCCTCACTCATCGCGCACGACCGCCGGCGGCGCGCCGCCGAGGGGCAGCCGGAAGATGAACGCGGCGCCGCCCTCGGGCAGCGTGTGCGCCCAGATGCGGCCCCCGTGGGCGCGGACGATGCCCTCGCAGATCGCGAGGCCGAGGCCGGCGCCGTCGGCCGACGAGCCGCGGTGGAACTTCTCGAAGATCCGGTCCTCCTCGCCGTCGCGCAGCCCCGGTCCCCGATCCGAGATCTCCACGCTGATCGCGTCGTCGCTCGCCGCGGCCAGGATCGAGATCGGGCTGCCGGGCGGAGTGTGCTTCACGGCGTTGTCGAGGAGGTTGACGACGACCTGCTCGATCAGGACGTCGTCCATCGGCGCCAGCGGCAGGTTCGGGGGCACGCGCGTGTGGACCCGCCGCCCGGCCAGGCGCTTCTCCAGCCGCGCGAGCGCGGCGCCGATGACCTCCTCGATCGCGTGCCAGTCCTTCTTGAGCTGCAGCGCTCCCGACTCGATCCGCGTCATCTGGAGGAGGTTCTGGACCAGGCGGCCGAGCCGTTCCGCCTCGTCGCGCACCGACTCGAGCAGCTCGCGCCGGGTCCCGGAGTCGAGCCGGTCGCCCTGCTCGAGCACCGTGCCGACGGCGCCCGTGATGGTGGCGAGCGGAGTGCGCAGGTCGTGCGAGACCGAGCTGAGGAGGGTGCTCCGGAGCCGCTCGGTCTCCATCCGGACCCGGGTGTCCTCGGCCTCCTCGGCGAGCTGCGCGCGCTCGATGGCGAGCGCGACCTGGTTCACGAACATCTCGAGCTCCCGGCGCTGCTCGGCGGCCGGCGGCCCCGGGTCGCCGGCCACGCACAGGACGCCGACAGGGCCGCGAGACGCCGTGAGGGGCAGGAACAGCGCCGCACGCCGGCGGTCGACGGCGGTGCCCGACCCGGTGGGCCGCCGGTCGTCGTAGGCCTTCTGCGCGCACGCCAGGTCGCCCTCGAGCAGGCCGGGGTCGGGGAGCGACGGTCGGGCGCCCAGGCGCCCGGCCGCGTCGGCGAGGAGGATGCCGATGCGGCTCTGGAACAGCTCGCCCAGGTGGCGCACCGCGACGGCGGCGATCGCGTCGGCGCCCCGCGTGCTGGCGAGGTCGCGGCTCAGCGCGTAGAGCGCGGCCGTCTGCCGCTCGCGCTGACGCGCCGCCTCGGTGTGGGCGCGCATCTGCTCGGTGAGGCCGCCGATGGCGACGGCGACGGCCAGCATCACCAGGAACGTGACGGCGTGCCTGGCGTCGGCGACGGCGAAGGTGTAGTACGGCGGGACGAAGAAGAAGTTGAAGGAGGCGACGCCGAGGACGGCGGCGAGCAGCGAGGGCGCCCGGCCCCGGCGCACCGCCACGAGCAGGACGCCGAGGAGGTAGACCATGACGAGGTCGGCCAGGTCGAACCACGGGAACATCGCCCACGCGAGCGCCGTGGCGGCTGCCGTCGTGAGGACGGCCCAGCCGGCCGCCCGCAGGGCGCCGTGGCGCGCCACCGCCCAGGGGCGCCGCCGTGCGGGCCGCCCGTCCGTGCCGTCTACTGGATCGGCCGCCATGCCACGGCTAGCTTACGCCTCGCGATCGGCTCCCGCCGCGGCGGGGCGACGGCCTGGGGCCGGTGACCGGGGCGAACGAGTCGCCGGCCGGAGGCACGTCGACGTCGCCGACGGCGTGTCCAGCCGGCGCCCGGATCACCCGGACGACGAGCGGCGTCGTGCAGCAGGCGGCGTCGTCCTCGAGCGCCAGCGCGATCCGGTTCGCGCGGATCCAGAGCGCCATCGCCGCGAAGGTCGCGAGCGCCGCGACGCCCAGAGCCGCCCGACGGACGTCGCCGGCGGGCACGACCACCGGGACGGCGGCGAGGCCGGCGAGGTCCAGCGCGGCGATCAGGTAGAGCGCGCTCCACGCCGGGGCGGGGTGGCGCCGGCGGTGACAGGCGGCCGGACCGGCCCCGGACGTCCTGGGCCGGGTCGACGGCGGCGACGCGACGGCGCTGGCCATCAGTGCTTCAGGTGGTACGGGACGTCGGCGACGACGACGTTCCGTCGGAACAGCAGCGAGGCCTTGATCAGGAGCGCCGTCTGGTTGTGGAGGAGGTGCTGCCACCACCGCGCGGGGATGAACTCCGGCAGGACGATCGTGATCATGCCCTCGGGATCGCGGGCCTGGACCTGGTCGACGTAGTCGAGAAAGGGGCCCAGCAGCGACCGGTAGGGAGACGTCAGGACGACCAGCGGCACGCCGAGGTCGCACCTGGCCCACTTGTCCTCGACGCGCGCGGTGCGCGTCGGATCGGTCTCGACGAAGACGCCGCGGATGGCGGCGTGCGGGGCCAGCGTCGTCGCGTACTGGACGGCGCGCACGACGCCGCGGTGCACGTCGCCGACGAGCACGAGGACCGTGTGACGGAACCGCGGCAGGTCGCCGAGCCCCTCCAGCGAGAGCTCTCGCGCGACCTCCTCGTAGTGCCGGCGCATGGTGACGAACATCGCGATGACGATGGGGATGACCACGACGACGATCCAGGCCCCCTCGACGAACTTCGTCGCGGCGAGCGTGAGCATGACGATGCCGGTGGCGGTGGCGCCGAGTCCATTGATCCACACGCGCCAGCGCCAGCCCCGCTCTCGCCGGCGGAGCCACCGGCGCACCATGCCGGACTGCGAGATCGTGAACGACATGAACACGCCCACCGCGTAGAGCGGCAGCAGCGAGTGCGTGTCGGCCCCGAACGCGACGATCAGCAGCGCGGCGAACGCGCTCAGGACGATGATGCCGTTCGAGAAGACGAGGCGGTCGCCCTGGTTCGCGAACTGGCGGGGCAGGAAGCGGTCGCGGGCGAGGATCGACGCGAGCCGCGGGAAGTCGGCGTACGCCGTGTTCGCCGCGAGCAGCAGGATCAGCATGGTCGCCGCCTGGACGGCGAAGTAGAGGACGCCGCCGCCGAAGACGCGCCGGGCGATCTTCGACACGACCGTCTGGTTCTCGCCGGGCACGACGCCGAAGTCGAAGGCCAGGTAGGTGATGCCGACGAACATGGTGATGGAGAGCACGCCCAGCACCGTCATGACGGTGGCCGCGTTGCGTCCCTCGGGCGGCTTCAGTGCCTGCACGCCGTTCGACACGGCCTCGACGCCGGTGAGCGCCGTGCACCCGGCCGCATACGCCCGGAGGAACAGGAAGAGGCCGATGCCCTCGAGGCCGGGCGGATGAGGCTCGTACGGCGCCTCCGGCAGCCAGTCGAGCGCGGCGGCGAGGAGCCCGTAGCCGACCATGCCGAGGATGCTGATCACGAAGAAGTAGGTCGGCGCCGCGAACAGGCGGCCCGATTCCCGGACGCCTCTCAGATTCGCGACCGCGACGACGCCGACGACGAGCAGGCTCAGCGGCGTCCGGTAGGCGAGGAGCGCCGGGACGGCGGAGGTCAGCGCCGCGATGCCCGCGACGACGGAGACGGCGACGGTGAGGACGTAGTCGACGAGCAGCGCGGCCGCGGCCGTCAGCGCTGGATACGTGCCGAGGTTGTCCCTCGCCACGATGTAGGCGCCGCCGCCCTGCGGATAGGCCTGGACGGTCTGCCGGTACGAGACGACGACGATGGCGAGCAGCGTCGCGATCCCGAACGCGATCGGCAGCGAGTAGCTGAGGGCGGCCGCGCCGGCGAGGACGAGGACGAGAAGGATCTCCTCGGTCGCGTAGGCCACCGACGACAGGGGATCGGAGGCGAAGACGGCCAGTGCCACCGCCTTGCCGAGCCGCTCGTGCCTGGCCTGGGCCAGGGGCATCGGATGGCCGACGAGCCAGCGCTTGAAGAGCACCAGGCGCATGATCCGATTGGACGCCGGGTCGGCATCAGGAAGGCGTCAAGATGCGGCCGATCGGCGTCAAGATGCCGTAAAGACGTCGAGGCGCCGTGGGATGCCGGGCGCGACGGCTCGCTGGCACGCCGCTTGCCGCCCATCACCGGAAACGGAGGCTCACATGTCCCGCACGCTGACAGCCGCAGGGCTCGCCGTCGCCGTGCTCGGCGTCGCCGCCGCCACGGCCCCCGCGCAGGATGCGGATCCGCGCTCCCGCGCCGCCAGGGAGACGCGCGAGGCGCTCGAGGCCTACCGGCAGGTGCTCGAGGACGAGCTGCGCCGGCTGAAGGAGTGGTTCGATCGCGCGACCGATCCCGAGACGCGCGATCGCTTGCGCAGGGCGCGCGAGGAGGCGGAGCGCCAGCTCGACCGGCTCACCGACGAGGCCGCGAAGGCGTGGGAGAGCATCAGGTCACGCATGGACGTCGTCGTCGACGACGTGCGGCGCGAGCATCGCCGCCAGGCGCCGCAGAGCGAGCGCGCGCCGTCGCGTCCGTGAGCGGCTGTGGATATCGGTGGATCGTGTGAACAACTTCTTCGTTGACAGGGGGCGCCGACCGGCGCAACGTTGCGCGCCGTGGTCGTCCTCCACGTCTTCACGTGCCCCGAGTGCGGCATCGAGCTCTGCGCCGATCCCGGCTGCCCGTCGCATCCCGTCGAGCAGTGGGCCGCGATCCACTCGGAGCACCACCCGCTCGCGATGAAGGCGATCCTGCTCTACGGCGACTGCGCGCGGGGCGACGGGTAACGCTCCGGGCGGATCCGTGCGGGAGCGCTCCGGCGCTCCCGCGCCGTCACGCGGCGGCGCCCAGCGGCGTCGCCGGCTTGCGAACGTCCTCGATCACCTCGTGCCACTCGTGGCGGCTCGACTCCGCCTCGAGGCCATCGAGACGGCGCCGCGTCTCCTGGAACGTGGGGTCGTTGTGCCACGCCTCCCAGTCCGCGCGGGTGAGCCAGGTGCCGACGATGACTCGCCTGTCGATGCCGTCCAGCGGGATCAGGAGCTGCCCGCCCACCCAGCCCGGTCGCTGGCGCGCCGACGCCAGGCGCTCCCGCATCGCCATGTCCCATTCGGGCTCGGCGCCCTTCTTCAGCCCGACGTGCGTGATGATCGTTATCATGGCGCGCTCCGGCCCTGCAGGACGCGTGCCGCCGGGTCGGCCCGTCCCGCGCGCAGGACGTGTGCCGGTCAGATGGTCGTCCGCTCTCCGGGCGCCTCGCCGTCCGAGGGCGCCGGCGCGGCCCCGTGTCCGGGCTCGACCTTCATCTCGTCCAGCGTCCGCTCGCCCTCCTCGTCCGCGAACAGGACGCGGACGAACAGCCGCTCGCCGAGCACCCGCGCGTCGGTCAGCGCGATCAGCGTGGGCGTGAATGCGATCGTGTCCCGTCGCGCCTGGTCCACCGCGCTGCGGAGCCGGTCGTGGAGTTCGCGCTCGCTGGCGACGTCGGCGAGATGGACGGACGTGGTGACCTCGACGATGTGAGAGGCCGCGGGGCGGGCTGCGAGCAGCAGCGCGGCCGCGACGCCCAGGGCGGCGAGTGTTCTCATGATGGCCTCCTCGCCTCCTGTCCTTGCAGACGCCCTGCCAGCGGCGCCGGGTGCTCCACCGGGATCTCGCCGGGTCGGCCGTGCGCGGTCCGCCACCGCCACACCTCCACGAGGGCCATGCTCACCGCGAGGACGACCGGTCCCAGGATGACGCCTGCGGCGCCGAACACCGTGATGCCGCCGACGATGGAGAAGAACACCGGCAGCGTGTGGAGCCGGAGGCGGCTGCCGACCAGCACCGGGTAGAGGAGGTTGTCGATGAACGAGACGGCGGTCGCGCCCCACGCCGCGAGGATCACGGCCCTGAGCCAGTCCCCCGAGACGGCGAGGTAGATCGCCGCCGGGATCCACACGAGGAAGGCGCCCAGCATCGGCACGATGGCGAGCAGCGCCATCACGGTGCCCCAGAGGAGCGGCGCCGGGAGCCCGAGCACCCAGAACATGAGGCCTCCGAGGAGGCCCTGCACGGCGGCCACGGTCACCGAGCCGAAGATGGTCGCGCGGATGGTGTCGACGACGCGCGCCGCCACCACCTGCATCTCCGCGTCGGAGAGCGGCACCAGCGAGCGGAGCGCGCCGACGGTGACCCGGCGGTCGCGGAAGAAGTAGAAGAGGCAGAAGACCGTCACCAGCAGCTGGATCGCCGTCCACACGGTGCCGCTCACGAGCGAGCCCGCGCGCTCCTGCAGCGCCTTCACGGCGCGCGCGGCGACGTCGCGAGGCTCGAGCGCCTCCTCGACGCGGCGGGCCAGGGGCGCGAGCCGCGCGCTCCGCTCGAAGATCGCGCGCCACCGGCCGCTCGAGACCTCCTCGGCGGCCATCTCGGCGGCGACGGTCGCCTGCTTGACGAACTGGCGGCTCACGAAGACCGCCGGCAGCACGATGGCGACGACGACGGCGGCGACCGTCAGGAGCGCCGCTACGTTGGCAAGAGGAATCCGCTTGCAGATCGCCCTGTGCAGCGGATAGGCGACGACCGCCAGCGCGAGCGCCCAGGCGAGCGCAGGCAGGAAGGGCCGCACCAGCAGGTAGCACAGGTAGGCCGCGAGCGCCGTCGCGGCCACGAGGGCCAGCGCCAGGGCGCGATCGCGGGACAGGAAGGCCGGACGCTCCTCCCGCGTCCGCCAGGGAGTCTCGGGCATGCCCATCGTGGCCGCTCCCGGCACAGCGTTGCAGAAGCGCTGCCAACGCCTGCCGCGTACAATCGGTCTCGTGGGCGGCGATTTCGAGGCGTGGTGCGCGCGAGGGCGCGCCTGGAGCCGCCAGGGGCGCCATGCCGACGCCGAGGCGGCGTGGCGCGAGGCCCTGCGGCTCCAGCCCGAGGACGTCAAGAGCAGGCTGGACCTGGGGCTCGCGCTGCGGCGCCTGCGCCGCGTGGGCGAGGCCGAGACCGTGCTGCGCGAGGCCGTGCGCCTGCGTCCCGACATGGCCACGACCCACGCCGAGCTGGCCGCGGTGCTGTTCGAGCAAGGGCGGACCGGCGAGGCCGCGGCGGAGTTCAGGGAGGCGGTGCGCCTCCGTCCCGACTTCGTCCGGGCTCACGTCGGTCTGGGGATCGCGCTCGAGCGCCTGGGGGATTACGCGGGCGCCGAGGCGGCCCTGCGCGCGGCCCTGCGCCTGCGCCCCGGCGACGCGATCGCGCGGAGCAACCTCGGCACCGTGCTGCGCCGGCAGCGCCGCACCGCCGGCGCGGAGGCGGTCCACCGGGAGGGCACGGCGTTCAGTCCCGACTCGGCGACGGCCCGGGCGGACCTCGCCGCGACGCTGTTCGAGCAGGGACGCTACGAGGAGGCGGCCGCGGAGTACCGCGAGGCGCTCCGCCTCCGCCCCGCGTGGCGGCGGGCGCACGCGGGCCTGGCGCTCGCGCTGGAGCGCGCGGGCCGCGCCCGCGACGCCATCGCAGCGTACCGGGAGGCGCTGGCCGTCGACCCGGAGGACGCCGAGCTGCTGTCGCGGCTGGGACGGCTGCTGCGCAGGCGCCGCCGCCACGCCGAGGCGACGGCGGTGCTGCGCGAGGCCGTGCGGCTGAGACCCACCGATGCCGAGACGCGCTACGAGCTCGGCGTCGCGCTGGAGCGCCAGGGGCTCCACGACGCGGCGGCGGCATCGTTCCGCGAGGCGATCCGCCTGCGGCCCGTCCCCCTCGGCCCGTACCGGGCGCTGGCGACGACGCTCCGCCGTCTGGGGCGCGTCTCCGAGGAGGCGGCGACGTACGCGGCGGCGCTCCGTCACCATCCGGACGAGGCCTCGCTTCACGCGGCGCACGGCCACGCCCTGGGCACGCTGGGCGACTACGCGGGCGCCGCGGCGGCGTTCAGGGAGGCGCTGCGCCTGGACCCCGACGGCCCGGATCTCCACTACGAGCTGGGCGTCGCCCTCGGACGCCAGGGCCGGCACGCCGAGGCGCAGGCGGCGCTCGAGAACGCCGTGCGGCTGCGCCCCGACGACGTGCGCGCTCGCGCGAACCTGGCGCTGAGCCTCGGGCGTCAGGGGCGTCACGCCGAGGCGGAGGCCGCGTACCGGGAGGCGCTCGCGCTGCACCCCGATCACCCCGCGCTGCACCGGGGCCTCGGCGTGTCGCTGTACTGGCAGGAGCGCCACGCCGAGGCCGAGGCCGCGTTCCGCGAGGCGATCCGACTCAGGCCCGGCTATCTCCGCGCCCACTGCGACCTCGGTGAGCTGCTGGCCGAGGTCGGACGCTACGGGGACGCCGAGGCCGCCTATCGCGGAGCGCTCACCGCGCGACCGGACTCGCCGCGCGCCCGCGCGGCGCTCGGGGCGATCTTCCTGGCGACCGGTCGTCTCGCCGAGGCCGAGGCGGCGTGCCGCGAGGCGCTGAGCCTCGATCCGACGCTGTCGCGCGCGCACTTCGACCTGTGGGAGGCGCTCGAGCGCCAGGGGAAGTACGCGGAGCTGGAGCAGGCCGCGCGCTGGGCGCTCCGGCTCCGCCCCGGGCTCGCCGACGCTCACGCGCGGCTGGGACGCGCCCTCGCCGCGCAGGGCCGCCACGACGAGGCGACCGCGGCGGTGCGCCGCGCCCGTCAGCTCAGCGGCGGCTGAGCAGCCGCGCGAACTCCTCCAGCTCGCGCGGCGGGACGTCGGGAGCCTGTCGGAGTCGCTCGAGCACCGCGGCGGCGTCCTCGTCGATCCGGCGGCTCACCTTGGCGAACACCTTCATGAGGCGCCGGGCCTCCTTGTCCGCCTTTCGCTGCGCGGCGCCCTGGGCCACCTTCACGGCGAAGACCGCCAGGCGGCTGTCGAGGCGCACGAACCCCGTGACGGTCGACCGCACGAGGCTCCGGCCGTCCGGCAGCGGCGTCGTCGCGTACTCGATCATCGTGACGGCCTCGCCCTCGATCGTCGGCACGAGCGCGTTGCGGTACTCGCCCTTGGCGCGCATGACCCGCGTGCCGTTCGAGGCGTGGACGACCCAGAAGCGGCCGGTCACGCCCCACCCGTCGTCCAGGAAGAGACCGTCGGGGGTGCGCTCGATGCGGTAGCGGGCGATCTTGAGCGCCCGCGTCACGTGGCTGGCGAAGGCGGGGTGATCCAGCAGGTACTCGAAGACGTCGCGCCTGATCGAGAAGGGCTCGGCGTCGACCCGCGTCGAGACGTGGGCGCTCTCGGCGATCGACTGGAGGCGCAGGCGTTCCGTCTCCGGGATCGTGGCGGGGAGGCGGGCGTCGGGACGCGCGTCCGCCGCGCACACGACCCCCGCGAGGAGCGATAGGACGGCACCGCCGAGGCGTACGGCCCGCGGGGTGACGCAGGACGTCAAGGCCACGCGGACATTATAGGCGCTCCCCGATGCTTCGCCTTGACCTGGTCCACGGTCGCTCGTACTCTCAGGCCACCTGTCCGAGCATCCTCCAAATCCCGGCTTCATCCGGTCAGGAGGCTGGAATGGACGCCTCGCTCCCGGCCACTCCCAGGTTCCGATACCTCTATGCCGTGGCCGACAACCTCCCCTCGTGGTGGGAGGCTCCACGCGAGGGCATCGACGGAGCGGCCGTCGTGCGCACCGAGGTGGAGGGCCTGACGCTCGTCTCCAGCCGCTTCGCCTCGGTCCCGGCCTTGACGCGGCGCGCCCGGTACACCCACCACGACGTCGTCGGCACGCTGCTCGACGCGCGGGCCATCGTGCCGTTCCCGTTCGGCACCGTGGTGCCCGAGAGCCAGCTCCTGCGCTGGGTCTCGACTCGACTGCCCGTGATCCGCGCGAGCCTCCGCGACGTTGCCGGGCACGTCGAGATGACGGTGCGGCTGATGCGGCTCGACTCCACGGCCGAGCGCGACCGCCGGGAGGGGGGAAGCCTGCTGCGCGCCCTGGCCGATCGCCTGGTCGAGCGCGCGGGCCTGCCCCACTGGCGCTACCAGTCGGCCGATCGCGGCGACGTCGCGGCGTCGGTCGCGTTTCTCGTCCCGCGCGGCGACCTCACCGAGTTCCTGGCCCACATCGCGCCCGTCGCCTCGCGCGCCGAGGGGCTCGCGGTCGTCCCGACCGGTCCCTCGGCCCCCTACTCGTTCACCCCGCCGCTGGACGTCGACCGGGTCGCGGCGCGCGCCGGCTGACCCGAGGGGAGCCGGCCGGAGACCAGCAGATGCCGCTCGCTGACCACCGTGCACCGGAGGTCGCCGAGGCCGGCATCGCGGAGCTGGCGGTCGACCTCCTCGGGAGTGAAGGCCGCCAGCAGCGAGTTGAAGAAGTCCTGCTTGAGGATCGGGTCCTCGTCGGCAGCGGCGGTCTCGACGATCCGTCGCGCGGCCTCGACCGACGGGGGCCTGAAGAGATCCATCACGTGGACCACGCCGCCGGGCCGTCCGATGCGCCGGACCTCCTGCCAGAGCGCCGCAGGCTCGGTGAGGTGGTGGAGCAGGCTGTTCGAGACCACGGCGTCCGCCGACACGTCCGGCAGCGGCAGACCGGGAAGCCGGGCGGCGACGAGCGCGACCCTCCGGGCCTCGGGCAGGCCCTCGAGCGCCTCGCGGCCCAGTCGCAGCATGGGCAGGGAGGCGTCGAGCGCGATCACCCGGACGCGGGGCGCCGCGCGGGCGAGCCTGACGTCGATGTCGGCGGGGCCGCAGCCGAGGTCGACGACCAGCGCGCCGTCGATGCCGGGGAAGCGCTCCAGCAGGCCGTCCACGAACCGCTGGTTCACGTCAGCGAAATCGGCGCGGGCGTACGCCGCCGCCTGGGCCGGGTCGTCCATGATCTCGGGCTCGGGAACCCTGTCCATCGTGGCCTCCGGGGCGGATCCCCGGCCGGGGTCAGCGGCCTTGCCGGGGCCGGCGGCTTCGGGTAGTCTTGCCGCCACTCGAAGGACTCCCGATGGCCCGGCTCCCCATCGCTGCCGTGGAGCAGCTCATGACGGAACGCCCGGACAGCACGCTGGAGGCGGCGCTGGAGGTCTTCGAGGTGTTCGCCAGCGGATCGCTCACTGACGAGGTCTACATCCTCGACGACGTCGGAGGCAAGCGCATCGCCATCGCCCCGGCCGCGTTGAGGGACAGGTACCGGCGGGGGTGAGGCGATGGCCATCGTGACGATCTCCCACCAGATGGGCACCGGGGGCTCCGACGTCGGCATGGCGGTGGCTCACCGCCTGGGCTTCCGCTACGTGGACCAGGAGCTGATCCAGGACGCGGTCCATCGCTACGGGCTCGCGGAGGAGAAGCTCTCGCACCTCGACGAGTCGAAGCCCTCGCTCTTCGAGCGGTTCGACGCCGAGACCCGCCACTACATCACGATCCTCCAGACGACGCTGCTGGAGTTCGCCGAGACCGACAACGTCGTCCTCATGGGGCGGGGCGGGCAGTGGTTGCTCCGCGGGATCCCGCACGTGCTCCGCGTGCGGCTCATCGCGCCGTTCGAGCACCGGGTCAAGCTCTGGATCAAGCGCACGACCGAGCTGACCGGCGAGACGCCGAACCAGCGGGGTGCGGCCGACTTCGTCCGGCGCGACGACTCCGAGAAGAAGGGCCGGATGCGCTACCTCTACGAGGTCGACATCGACGAGCCCACGCTCTACGACCTCATCATCAACACCGAGAAGCTGCCCCAGGACGCCGTCGTCGAGACCATCGAGCGCATCGCCCGCCACCCCCACCTGGCCACGACCGACGCCGGCCGGAAGATCGTCTGCGCGCGCGCGCTGGCGTCGCGGGTCCAGGTGGCGCTCGCGATCCACCCCGACACCCGCCGCTACCGGATCACCGTGGAGGCTCAGGACGGCGTGGTGACGCTGGAGGGCACGGCCGCGCTGGACCAGGCGATCGCCGTCGCCCGCGACGTCCCCGGCGTGCGCGAGGTCCGCACGCGGCAGGTCGAGATCCCGCCGATCCCGCCCTTCGTGGCGTGACGGGCGCCTCTAGCGGCCGGCGCCGGGGGAGTCCGGCGCCTCGGCGACGCGGATCTCGACGGTCCGCTTCTGCCGGTCGCGGACGACGTCGAGCTTCACCGTCCGGCCCACCTCGGCCTCCGCGGCCAGCCGCTGCAGGTGGTGGTAGTCGTCGACCGGGATCCCCTCGAAGCCCACGATGACGTCGTTCTGCTTCAGCGCCGCCGCCGCGGCCGGGCTGTCGGGATAGATGCGGGCGACGACGGCGCCCTTGGTCCCGCCGAGCCCCAGCGCCTGCGCCAGCTCGACGGTGATCGGCTGCAGCGACACGCCGAGCCAGCCGCGCGTCACCTTGCCGCGGTCGATGAGCTGGCTCGTGATCCGCCGGGCCATGTTCGCGGGGATCGCGAAGCCGATGCCCTGCCCCGTGGCGACGATGGCCGTGTTGATCCCGATCACCTCGCCGCGCAGGTTCACGAGCGGGCCGCCCGAGTTGCCCGGGTTGATGGAGGCGTCCGTCTGGATGAAGTTCTCGTAGCTTGCGATGCCGACGTCGGCCCGCCCCGTCGCGCTCACGACGCCGACGGTGACGGTCTGGTCGAGGCCGAAGGGGTTGCCGATGGCGATGGCCCACTCGCCCACCCTCAGCGCGTCCGAGTTGCCCATCGTGGCGACGGTCAGCTCGGCGTCGGGCTCGAAGCGGACGACGGCGAGGTCGGTCTTGGCGTCCGTCCCCACGATGCGGCCCCGGTACTCCCGCTTGTTGCTCAGCCGCAGCGTCACCGCGTCGGCGCCCTTGATGACGTGGAAGTTCGTGAGGACGTAGCCGCGGCGGTCGACGATCACGCCCGAGCCGAGGCCCGGCTGCCTGAACTCGCCGGGCTGCCCGGGCCTGCCGGGTCCGAAGAACTGGTCGAAGAAGTCCTTGAAGACGGGATCGTCGGCGAACGGCCCGGGGTTGACCGGCGGCCGGCGCGAGCGGGCCACCTGGACGGTCCCGATGTGGACGACGGCCGGCCTCACGCGCTCCGCCACTCCCACGAAGGCTGCCTGCAGGGCGTCGGCGGTCGCCACGGGGGCCGGGGCCTGGGCCGCCGGGCCGGGGCGCCTCCAGGTCCAGACCGCATGTGCCCAGAAACCAGCGCCGACGCTGGCCAAAACCACGAGGGCCAGGAGCGCTCGGCGTGCGGCTGTCGGAGTCATATGCCGATCCTCACCGGAGAGAGGGCGAGAGCCAGCCGGATCATAGGAGCCGGGGGGGATGGTGTCAAGGGAAGTATTGCAAAACTAATGCTTTTTTCTTGGCGGAATACGAACCGGAAAGTGAGAATTGCTCATTGCATAACCTGTTCCGGGCCGGCGCGCGGTCGTTCGTGCGCGACGCCTTGTGCGTCTCCCTCGTCGTCTGCCTGACCTTCACCCCGACGCTCGCGGTCGCCCAGACGCCCCAGCAGGCCCAGGAGCCCAGGGCTCCGGCCGTTCCGTCCCAGCCGCCGGCCGTCCCGCCGCTCCCGCAGCTTCCCGCCCCCGACTTCCCCGTGCGCGCGCCGGGCGGAGCGCCGATCAGCCGGCCCGATCCGTGCGGCCAGCTCGGCACCAACACGCTGAACGTCCGCGTGCAGAGCCCGGACTACAAGCTGGGCTCGGGCGACGTCATCGACGTGCAGATCGCCGGCCGTCTCGAGGTGACGCGCCAGCAGGTCGTCGTCGACGCCGAGGGCCTCATCGCCATCCCGCCGATCGGCGCGATCGAGGTGGGCGGGCTGACGCTGCGGGAGGCGAACCGTCGCATCTCCGAGCGCGCGCGGGCGCTGCTGCGCTTCGCCGACATCGGCGTGTCGGTGTTCCAGCCGCGGTGCTTCGAGGTCGTGCTGTCCGGCGAGGTCGAGCACCCGGGCTCCGTCCAGTCCTCGGCGCTCCGGCGCGTCCACGAGGTGCTGCTCGCCGCGGGCGGCATCACGCCGCGCGGCAGCCTGCGCCGCGTGATCGTCACGCGCGGCGCCGTCCAGTCCCAGCTCGATCTCCTGCGCTTCGAGCTGGGCGGCGACCTGTCGCAGAACCCGCCCGTCGAGGAGGGCATGAGGATCCACGTGCCCCCGCGCGCCGGCTCGATCACGCTCACGGGGGCGTTCCGCCGTCCCGGCGAGTACGAGATCGCGCCGAGCGGCAGCCTGCGGGAGGTCATCGACCTCTCCGGGGGACTCGCCCAGAACGCCGCGGCGAGCGAGGCCCGGCTCACGCGCGTGCACCAGGACGGCCGCAAGGAGACGATGTCGGTCGACCTCACGAAGGCCCTGACCCCGCCGGCCGACGTCCCCCTGCGGGCCGGCGACGTGCTCTTCGTCCCGCCGCTGGTCGTGCTCCAGGACGTCGTCGAGGTGCGCGGGGCCTTCAACGGCACGCCGGAGTCGAGCCGGACCACGACGGCCGGCAAGCCGACGATCGTCCAGCGCTTCGAGCTGGCGCAGGGCGACCGCGTGAAGGACGTCATCGGGCGGGCGGGGGGCGCCGCCGCGCACGCCGACCTGCGCCTGGCCTTCGTCGAGCGCACGAGCCCCATCGGCCCGCGCCAGCGCATCCCCGTCGACCTCCACCGGCTGCTGGTGGAGAAGGACGACACCCAGAACATCGTGCTCGAGAACGGCGACGTCTTCACGCTGCCGGTCGTCGAGGACAAGGTGTACGTGCTCGGCGAGGTGCGGGCGCCGGGGCCGGTCGACTTCCGCCCGGACCTCACGCCGCGCGAGTACGTCTCGATCGCCGGCGGGCCCACCGTCCGCGGGCGGTTCAAGAACGCGACGGTGACGTACCGGAACGGCCGCTCGTACCGGCTCGCCGAGGCGCCCCCGCTCGAGCCGGGCGCCGTGGTGACGGTGCCCGAGGTGTCGGTGCGCTGGTACCAGGACTACCTGACGATCGCGACCGCGGTGTCCGGGATCATCACGGCCTACACGGGGCTCTTCATCCTCTTCGGCGGCAAGGTGCCGAACGGCGACTGACGCCATGTACGAAGCCTACTGGGGCCTGAGCGAGCCGGCGTTCGACAACTCCCCGAACCCGAAGTTCTTCTACCTGTCGCCGGAGCACGAGGAGGCGCTCGTCCGGCTCATGTACGCCGTCCGCCAGCGGAAGGGCTGCGCGATGCTGACGGGCGAGTACGGCTGCGGCAAGACGACCCTGTCGCGCGCGCTCATCCAGCGCCTGGAGGCCGAGCGCTACGAGATCGGGCTCCTGACCAACCCGCGGTGGAGCGCGGCCGACTTCCTGCGCGAGGTGCTCTACCAGCTCGGCGTGGAGACTCCGGAGCGCAACAAGCCCGAGCTGCTCCACATGCTCAACGACGTCTTCTACCGGAACTACCAGGCCGGTCGCGACACCGTGATCATCGTCGACGAGGCGCAGCTGATCGAGGACGACGCGGTCTTCGAGGAGCTGAGGCTCCTGCTGAACTTCCAGACCGACGACCGCTTCCTCGTCACGCTGCTGCTGATCGGCTCTCCGGAGCTGGGCGAGAACGTGCGCCGGCTCAAGCACCTCGAGCAGCGCATCGCGATCCGCTACCACCTGAACACGCTCGACGACGCCCACACGGCCAACTACATCGCCCACCGCCTGAAGATGGCCGGCCAGCCGCGCCAGCTCTTCACCGAGGCCGCCATCCGGGCGATCTTCGACTTCACGCGCGGGACGCCGCGGGAGATCAACAACATCTGCGACATCGCGCTCCTGGTGGGCTACTCCAGGCGGCTCGAGGAGATCGACGAGAAGATCGTCGCCGAGGTGATCAGGGACAAGGTGGGCGGCGGCTGATGGTCCGCATGAGCGACCTGGTGCGCGGCGGCGCCGCGCCCCCGCTGCCGTCGCCCGCCCGTCGCGCCGCCAGGGAGGAGGCGCCCGAGTCGGCGCCCCGGCCGCCGGCGGCGCCGGCCGCCGAGCCTCCCGCGCTCCGGATGGCCTCGCCGGCGACCGCGATGGCGTCGCCGCAGGCGCCGGCCGCGCCCGTCGAGCCCGCGGGCGACGAGGCGTCCGGCCCGCCGCCGGAGGCGATCTTCGCCGACCTCGTCGCGGTGCTCCAGGGCGTCCGCGACACGCTCCGGTCCGGCGGCCCGCTCCCGTGGATCGTGCTCGCCGAGCGGCTCGAGACCGCGCTCCGCTCGCTCGAGCGCTCCGGCGATCTCTTCTGGGTGGCGAACCGGCCGGCGGTCCCGCCGGACGCGGACTACGTGGCGTTCCACCAGGCCCGCGTCGCCGTGCTCGCCCTCCGGGTCGGGGCCAACCTCGGGCTCGACCACGACTCGCTCATCGAGCTCGGCATGGCGGGCTGCCTGATCGACGCGGCGCTCTGGCAGCTCTCCCCGGCCCTCCTCCGGCGGCTCGACGCGCTCTCCGCCGAGGAGCAGGCGCTGTACCGCGCCCACCCCCGCGTGGCCGCCGAGCTGGTGCGCCGGCTGGCGCCGCCGTCGGCGGCGATCCCCGAGATGATCCTCCAGCACCACGAGCGCGAGCAGGGGCAGGGCTTCCCCCAGGGGCTCGCCGGCGACGCGATCCGCGTCGGCTCGAAGATCCTCGGGCTCGTCGACACGTACACGGGGCTGACGGCGCCGCCCTCGCTCAGGTCGGGACTCCGGCCCCACGAGGCGATCCGCGAGATCGTCCGCTCGAAGCACGAGTCGTTCCCGCCGGCGCTCATCAAGGCGCTGCTGAGCGAGATCTCGGTCTTCCCCCCCGGCACCGTCGTGCGGCTCAACTCCGGCGAGGTGGGCCGCGTCATCGGCGTGAACCGGCGGCACCCGCTGCGGCCGCGCATCGAGGTGTCGGACGCGCGGGGCGAGGGAGCGACCGGGAAGGTCATCGACCTCGCGGAGACGCCGTTCCTCTACATCACGGGGCCCGTGGAGAGCGTCCGGTAATGGCCCAGTACGAGATGAACCTGCGCGACTACTGGCTGATCATCCGCCGTCGCCAGTTCATCATCATCGCCTCGACCGTGCTCGTGGCCCTCTTCAGCTTCTGGTTCGCGCGCCAGAAGGTGCCCGTCTACGAGGCGACGGCCGCCGTGAAGTTCGAGCAGTCGACGTCGCTCTCCGGGCTCCTCGTCGAGGTGCTCTCGTACTCGAGCGCCGACTCCATCGAGACCCAGGCGAGCCTGATCAAGAGCTCGCCGATCCTCGAGGAGGTGGCGCGCCGCATGGGGCGGCTGCCGGAGGGCGCGAAGGGCGAGGCCGTGCGCGAGTCGAAGGCGTACACGGCGGCGCTCGACGCCATCGCCGGCCGGATCCGCACCGCGCGGATCCCGAGCACGAGCATCCTCGAGATCACGGCCACCTCCACCAATCCGCGCGAGGCCCGCGACCTCGCCAACACGGTCGCCGACACGTACCGCGACTACAACCGGTCGACCCGGAACGCGCGGATCACCGAGGCCCGGAAGTTCATCGAGGCCCAGCTCCGGGAGGTGGAGGCGCGCGTCAAGCGGGCCGAGGAGGAGATCTGGGCGTTCCGCGAGGCGAACAAGATCATCGCCCCCGGGGCCGAGTCGACCGTCCTCCTGTCGCTCTTCACCCAGATCCGCGGCGACATCGAGAAGGCGCGCCAGCAGCGCACGGAGCTCGAGCTGGCGCAGCAGCGGCTCGCCCAGCCCAACGGCGCCGTGCCCGTCGACCGCGTCTTCGTCGACAGCTCGAGCCCCGCGCTCCAGAAGCTCCAGGCGGCCCAGGTCGAGCTGATGCTCGAGCGCAACAACCTGGCCCTCGAGGTCACCGAGCGGCACCCGCGGCTGCGCGCCCTCGACGACCGGATCCGCGAGATCCGCGCCGAGATGCGCCGCGAGGTGGCGGCCCAGATCGCGCTGCTGCGGAGCCGCGAGGAGCTGCTCACCCGCCAGATGGGCGAGCTGCTCCAGCGCAACCGCGAGGTTCCCACGGTCGAGCTGGGGCTGGCGCGGCTGCAGCGCGACGCCAAGGTGAACGAGGACCTCCTGACGCTGCTCAAGACGCGCCACCAGGAGGCGCTGATCAAGGAGTCCGAGGGCATCGAGGAGGTGACGGTCATCCGGCCCGCGACGGAGCCGGGGGCGCCCATCGGGGCCGAGACGTTCAACACGGTGGTGATCGGGGCGCTGCTGGGGCTGATGCTCGGCCTCGTCCTCGCGTTCATCCAGGAGACGCTGGACACGTCGATCGGCACCATCGAGGACGTCGAGACCTACCTGCAGGTGCCGGTGCTCGGCATCGTGCCCCACATCGACGCGCGCGAGACCGTGCAGCGCCTGATCGAGCGGCGGCCGGCGCTCTCCGAGATGGACCCGGAGGCGCTCCAGAGCCACGCGCTGCTCATCACCCACTTCGACCCGAAGTCGCCCGTGGCCGAGGCCTACCGGACGCTGCGCACCAACATCCAGTTCATGCGGATGGAGCGGCAGGGCAAGCTGCTGGTCGTCACGAGCCCCACGCTGCAGGAGGGCAAGACGACGACGATCGTCAACCTGGCGCTCACGATGGCGCAGAACGGCCAGCGGACGCTGCTCATCGGCGCCAACCTGCGGCGTCCCAGCATCCACCGGTTCTTCGGCATCGAGCGGGAGCCCGGGCTCAGCGACGTCCTGGTCGGCAACGCGCGCTGGCGCGACTGCATCCGCACCGTGGCCGACATCCTGATGGGCCGGTTCGAGATGGAAGACATCATGGCGTCGCCGGGGCTCGACAACCTGCACATCATCGAGTCCGGCCCGATCCCCGCGAACCCGTCGGAGCTGCTCTCGACCCCCGCGATGTCGCAGTTCCTCCGCGAGGTGCGCGAGGAGTACGACGTGGTCCTCATCGACACCCCGCCGGTGCTCCCGGTGACCGACTCGGCCATCGTCGCGGCCCAGGTCGACGGCGTCATCCTCGTGTACCAGGCGGGCAAGGTCGGCCGGCTGGTGCTCAAGCGGGCCAAGGCGCACCTCGAGAGCGCGCGCGCCAAGGTGTGGGGCGTCGTCCTCAACGACGTCCAGACCGAGATCGCGGGCTACGCGTACACGCACTACTACACCCACTACTACGGCGAGGAGACGATGGCGGACACGCCGCCCGGCCCCGTCCAGAGGGTCTGGGAGGCCGTGCGCACGCGCCTCGGCGCCCGCCCCGCGCTGCCCACGAACGCCCCGCTGCCTCCCCCTCCGGAAGAGTCGGCCGCGGCTCCGGCGAGGTCCGGGGGGTCGCGGCGCTACCGCAACGTGTCCGGAGGCCTCATCGTCCTCGTCGTCCTGCTGGCGATCCTGGCGGGGCTCGTGGCGTGGCAGCTCGGCTGGATCGCGCCGGCCATGAGCCCGCGAGACCTGCTCCGCCAGCGCCTGGAGTCGACCCCGGCCCCCGCGCTGAGGAGCGGCGAGCCGACGGCGGTGGCCTCCACGCCGGCTCCGGCGGCCCCCCGGGAGCCCGTCGCCAGCGTGACGACGCCGCCGGCGCCCCGCGAGGGCGAGGCGGCGCCGCCGGCCCCCCGCGCCGAGGCGGCGCCCGCGCCTGCGCCGGTCGCCCCGGCGCCGCCGGTCGAGACGGCGCCAGGCCAGGTCGCCCCGGCGCCTCCGCCTCCGGCCGCGGCCGACTCCGCCCCGGACGCCTCGCGGTCGGTGGCCGCGCAGTCCCCCGCCACGTCGCAACCGCGCGCCCGCCGCTACGCCGTCGAGTTCGGGCCGTTCGCCACCGCCAGCGACGCCGAGCAGGTGGAGCGCCGGCTCAACGAGGCCGGCCACCAGACGGTGCGCTTCCGCCAGCAGACGGGCGGATCGCTCTACGCGGTCCTCGTCGAGCGCCTGCCGTCGCTCCGCGACGCCGAGGCGCTGAGCGCGACGCTCCGGGCCGACGGCTTCCCCGAGGGCAACATCCTCGGGGGCGCTGGGGCCACCCACTCGGTCCGGGTCGGCGAGCCGCTGCCGCTGCGCGGCGCGGTCCAGCTCGCCGAGCGGCTCCGCGCCCGGGGCCACGCCGTGCGCGTGGCCGCGCAGCCGGGCGAGGCCGTCGAGTTCGTCATCCGCCACGGCAACTTCGCCTCCCGCGAGGAGGCGCAGAGCCGGGCCGGGGAGCTGGAGCGCCTCGGCCTCTCGAACCACGTGGTCCGCGTGAGGTAGGGCGGCCCCGCTCGAGGGACGGCGACGTGCCCCTGCCCCGGCTGATCGTCCTCGCGCTCCTCCTCGTCGGCACGACGTTCGTCATCTCGCAGAGCGTCACGCGCGTGAGGTTCGAGATCGCGATGGCGGTGGCGTTCGCCATCGCGGTCTTCATCTTCGTCTTCATCAGGGCCGAGGCCGGTCTCTACCTGGTGCTGTGCTCGATGCTGCTGTCGCCGGAGTTCACGGTGACGGGCGGCGGGCTCGCCGAGAGCCGCGCGGTCGTGCTGCGGCTCGAGGACCTGCTGCTGATCGCCATCGCGCTCAGCTGGGTGGCGAAGATGGCGGTCAACAAGGAGCTGGGCCTCGTCGCCAAGACGCCGCTGAACCGGTGGGTCTTCCTCTACGTCGCGGTGACGCTGATGGCCACGCTCTACGGCTACGTCAGCGGCACCGTGAAGACCGCCGCCGGCTTCTTCTACGTGCTCAAGTACGTCGAGTACTTCGTCGTCTACTACATGACGGTCAACAACCTCCGCGACCGGCCGCAGGCGTGGCGCCTGGTGACGACGGCGTTCGTCACCGCGGCGTTCGTGAGCCTCGTCGGCATCGCCCAGATCCCGTCGGGCGAGCGCGTGTCGGCGCCGTTCGAGGGCGAGGTGGGCGAGCCGAACACCTTCGGCGGCTACCTGCTCTTCATGATCGCGGTGGTCGCCGGCGTGGCGCTCGAGACCACCCGGCTCAGGGTCAGGGCGGCCACCGTCGGCCTGCTCGGGCTGATGGTGCTGCCGTTCCTGTTCACGCTGTCGCGCGCGTCCTACGTCGGCGTGGTGCCGATGGTCCTGGCGCTCGCCGCGCTCACCACGCGGCGCCGGCTGATGCTCGGCGTCCTGGTCCTGACGCTCGCGGCGGCCCCGCTGCTGGTCCCGTCGCTGCTGCCGGCGCCGGTGGCGAAGCGGATCGCCTACACGTTCGAGCCGGAGCACGGGCAGACGACCGTGCGCTTCGGCCGCGTCGCGTTCGACCCGTCGACGTCCGAGCGCTTCGTCGCCTTCCGGAAGGCCTTCGAGGGCTGGACCCAGCGCCCGCTGCTGGGCTGGGGCGTCACCGGCTTCCGGTTCATGGACGCCCAGTACGCCCGCACGCTGGTCGAGACCGGCATCGTCGGGCTGGCCGCGTTCCTCGCGCTCCAGGCCGCGGTGCTCCGCGGCGGTCTCGCGTCGTTCAAGGCGCTCGACGACCCGGAGGACCGCGGCATCGCGCTCGGCTTCGTGGCCGGCACCGTCGGGCTGCTCGCCCACGCCATCGGGTCGAACACCTTCATCATCGTCCGGATCATGGAGCCGTTCTGGTTCTTCGCCGGCGTCGTGATGGTGCTGCCGGCCCTCCGGCGCGACGAGGCGCGCGCGCCCGAGGTGGCGCCGGTGCTGAGGTACTCGGTGTGAGACGGCGAAGCGGGATCGCGGCCCGGGCGCGTCGCATCCGGCTGATCGTCGCCGACGTCGACGGCGTGCTGACCGACGGCCGCATGGTGCTCTCGGAGCGCGGCGACGAGCTGAAGGCGTTCAACAGCCGCGACGGCGTCGCGGTCGCGCTGGCGCGCATGGCCGGCGTCAGGACCGCGATGGTCACGGGCGAGAAGAGCCCGATCGCGAGGACGCGCGGCGACCGCCTGGGCGTCGACCGGGTGGTGCTCGGGGCGCGGCGGAAGGGCGACGCGCTGGGGGAGGTCTGCGCCCAGCTCGGGGTGGCGCCGGAGGCGTCGGCCTTCATCGGCGACGACCTGCTCGACGTCCCCGCGCTCCAGCGGGCCGGGCTGGCGATCGCGGTGGCGGACGCGGCCCCCGAGGTGAAGGCGGTGGCGCACCACGTCACGCGGGCGCGGGGCGGCGAGGGCGCGCTGCGGGAGTGCGTGGAGCTGATCCTGCGCGCGCAGGGCACGTGGAAGGCGACGGTCGAGAGCTATGTCCGCGAGCATGGAGGGCGGAATCGATGAGGGTCTTCATCGCGGGAGTCGACGGGTACCTCGGATGGACGCTCGCGCTGTACCTCGCGCAGCACGGCCACGAGGTGGCGGGCATGGACGCCTACTACCGCCGCGACTGGGTGGCCGAGATGGGCTCGCAGTCCGCGACGCCCATCCGCCGCATGACGGAGCGGCTGCAGGCGTTCCACGACGCGTTCGGGCAGAGCCTCGACTTCCGGCGCGGCGACCTCACCGACTACAACCTGGTGCTGAACGTGTTCCGGTCGTTCGAGCCGGAGGCCATCGTGCACCTCGGCGAGATGCCCTCTGCGCCCTACAGCATGATGGACGTCCACCACGCCGTGTTCACGCAGACCAACAACATCGTGAGCACGCTGAACATCCTCCACGCCATGCGCGAGGCGTGCCCCCGGGCCCACCTGGTGAAGCTCGGGACGATGGGCGAGTACGGCACGCCGAACCTTGACATCCCCGAGGGGTTCTTCACCATCGAGTACCGCGGCCGGACCGACACGCTGCCGTTCCCCCGGCAGGCCGGCTCCTGGTACCACCAGAGCAAGGTCCACGACAGCCACAACGTCGCGATGGCGTGCCGGATCTGGGGGCTGCGGTCGACCGACATCATGCAGGGCGTGGTCTACGGCACCCGCGTCGACGCCATGAACGGCGACGAGCGCCTCGTCACCCGCTTCGACTTCGACCAGGCCTTCGGCACCGCCATCAACCGCTTCTGCGCCCAGGCGGTCATCGGGCTGCCGCTCACGCCCTACGGCAAGGGCGGCCAGCGGCGCGGCTTCCTGCCGCTGCGCGACTCCATGCAGTGCCTGCACCTGGCGCTGCTGCACCCGCCGGCCGAGGGGGAGTACCGCGTCTTCAACCAGTTCGAGGAGACCTACAACGTCCACGAGCTGGCGGAGAAGGTGAAGACCGTGGGCGACGACCTGGGGCTGCGGGTGGAGATCCGCCCCACCGAGAACCCGCGCATCGAGAAGGAGGAGCACTACTACCGCCCCGACCACGAGCACCTGCTGAGGCTCGGCTACAAGCCCACGCGCGACATGGAGGGCGAGATCCGCATCGTGCTCCAGGACCTGGCGCGCTACCGCGACCGGATCATCGCCCGCAAGCAGGCGCTGATCCCGGACATCCGCTGGGACGGCCGCCGGAAGAAGGTGCGCTACCTGTGAGCGCGGGGGTCAGCGGCCGGGCTTGACGAAGGCCCAGGTGTTGGGACAGGGCAGCTCGATCGAGCAGCCGGGATGGGCCGCCACGAAGTCGCGGACCGCGCGCCGGACGCTGTCCCAGTCCCAGTCGTCGCCGCAGACGAGCCCGCCGGGGGCGACGTGCGGGAACCAGGCGGCGAGGTCGGCCGTGACGGCGTCGTAGGCGTGGTTGGCGTCGACGAAGAGCAGCGCGACGGGGCCGCCGGTCCAGCCGGCGGCGGCGGCCACGCCGGTGGCGCGGACCACGCGCGTCGTCTCCTCCAGGCCCAGCTCGCGCCGGTGGCGGAGGAACGACCGGTAGGCCTCCTCGATGCCGCCGTGGCCGCGCTCCTCCAGCAGGCTCGACACGGAGCCCGCCCCCTCGTCGTAGTCGACCCACGGGTCGACGGCGTACACGCGCCTCGCCGTGCCGCGGCACGCGTCGGCCATGGCGAGCGCCGAGCGCCCGTGCCAGACGCCGACCTCCACGATGACGGCGCCGTCGGGGAGTGCGCGGACCCGGCCCATGAGGTAGCGGAGCTGGGCTTCCTGGGTCCAGCCGGGGATCTCGAGGATGCGGTCGAGGCGACGGGGCCAGAGACGGCGGCGGGCGCGCCGCAGCATCCGTACCGTGCGTCTCGCGATCTCCGGCGTCGGCATCCCGGGCCTCGACGCGCGCCGAGGCGCGTGCTTCGCGATCATAGCAGCGCACCCGCGTCCGGACCGAGGAACGGATGAGCCGGCTCGCCGTCACCATCGCGGGCAACGCGGCCCTGAGCTCGCTGCGGTTCGTGGTGGGCGTCGCCAGCGGGCTCGTCGCGTCCATCGCTCTCGCCCGCTGGCTCGGTCCCGAGGAGTTCGGCGTCTACCGGCTGGCGCTCAGCCTCGTCTGGGTGCTCGAGTTCACGAGCGTGCTCGCGTTCCCGAACGCGACGACGAAGTTCGTCTCCGAGCTGGCCGCGGGGGCGGACCCAGGGCGCGCTCGCTCCGCCCTCCGCTTCTTCCTGTCGCGGGCGACCGCCGTCTACGCCGTGGGCCTCGTCGTCTTCGTCGCGGCCAGCGGGCCGCTCGCCCGCTTCTACCGCGAGGAACGCCTGGCGCCCCTCATGGCGCTCGCCGCCCTCTCCGTCCTGCCCGGCGTGTGGGCCGGCATCCTGGGCGCGGGCCTTCAAGGCCTCCAGCGATTCCGCGATCTCGGCGCAGTCGCCCTGGTCCAGGCGATGGTGAACGTCGCCGGGATCGTGGTCGTGCTGTCGGCCGGCGGAGGGCTCGTCGCGCTCGTGCTGCTGCTCGTCGCCGTGAACCTGGTCGCCCTCGGCCTGCTCGCGCATCGGTGGCGGCAGGCGGCGGCGCAGATCGGGCCTGCGCGACCCTGTCCCGAGCAGGTCCGCGCGCGGATGTGGCGCTACAGCACGATGCTGGGCGCCATCGGCATCACGGGCGGGCTCCTGTCCGAGCGGCTCGAGGTGTTCTTCCTCGGGCGCTTCCAGGGCGCCGCCGAGGTGGCCTTCTACAGCCTGGCGTTCACGCTGGCCTTCCACGCGCGCCGAGTCGGGCCGACGGCGGTCGGAGAGGTGCTGTTCCCGGTGATCTCGGGCCTCGAGGGGCGCGGGGACCGATGGGGCGTCGCCAACGCCTACGTGGAGGCGACGCGCCACCTGCTGGTCATCGGCGTGCCGTTCGCGCTGGGAGGGGCGCTGTTCGCCGCGCCGGCGCTCCACGTCCTCTTCGGCGCGGCCTATGCTCCGGCCGCGGCGCCGCTCGCCTGGCTGCTGGCCGGCGCCGCGCTCGTCGCGCTGACCAGCCCGGCGACGTCCGTCATCCTGTCGAGCGAGCGCCACCGGGTCCTGCTCATCGCCACGATCGTCCTCGCCGCCGCGAACGTCGGGCTCGATCTCCTGCTGATCCCGGCCCACGGGGCGCTCGGGGCCGCGCTCGCCAACGTCACGATCCAGGCGCTGCTGCTCGTCGTGCAGACGGTGGTCGTCCGGCGCGTGCTGTCGGCCCGGCTGCCGATCGGCTCGCTCGTTCGCACGCTGGCCGCAGCCGGGATCGCGCTGGCCCCGTGTGTCGCGCTGAGGGTCTCACCCGTGCTCGGCGAGGTCGCCGACGCCGCCATCGGGCTCGCGATCTTCGGCGTGCTCTATCCCATCCTGGTGGTCCGTCTCGGCGCTCTCGACGTCCGCGACCTGGCGAGGGTGCGCACGGTCGCCGAGGCCCTGCCGGCGCCGTTCCGTCCGCCGGCCGTCCGCATCCTGACCGCGCTGGCGGCGTGCGCGCCCCGGGCCGCCGGGCGGTGAGGGCGACGGCAGGGCCCGTGGCGCCCGGCCCCGCCCCGGCGCGGCCGGGGTCCGGACGGCTCGCCAGGCTCTGGGCGACCCGCCGCGAGCGAGCGTCGGAGCTGGCGCTGGACCTGCTGGTCGGGACGGGACTCTGCCGCGTCGTCGTCATGCGGGCGCACGGCGTCCGCATCCGGCTCACGCCGGCGGCGATGTGCCGGTATCTCTGGCGCGATCGCCGGGCCTACGCCGCCGATCTGGCGATCTATCCTCGGCTGCTGAGGCCCGGCGACACGGTCGTCGATGCCGGCGCCAACATCGGCCTGGTCGCGCTCGTGGCGGCGCGCGCCGTCGGGGCCAGGGGGCAGGTCCACGCGATCGAGGCTCACCCCGTGGTCGCGGGCTACCTGAGCGAGAACGTGCGGATCAACCGCGCCGCCAACGTTCGCGTCCACCAGGTGGCGCTGGGCGACCGGCCGGGCGTCGTCCGCCTCGCCACCCATCCGGGCGACGACTCCCAGAACCACGTCGCGGCGGAAGGTCCGGGCACGACGGTCGCCGTCGTCCGGCTCGACGAGCTGCTCGCCGCCGTCGGACGGGTGGATCTCCTCAAGGTCGACGTCGAGGGCTACGAGCGGTTCGTCGTCGCCGGCGCGCGCGGTCTGCTGCCGCGCACGAGGATGATCTACTTCGAGGCGTGGGAGCGCCACGCCGGGCGCTACGGCTACACGGTCGGCGAGCTGATCGGGGACGTGCAGCGCGAGGGCTTCGTCGTCGGCCGGCTGGCCGGCGACGGCTTCCGGCGCGTGGGCGCCGATCACGTCGCGGCCGAGTGCGAGAACCTGCTCGCCCTCCGCGACGTCGACGACTTCCAGAGCCGGACGGGCTATCGACTCGTGTGAGCCGTCGCGAGCCGGAAGACCGTGTCGAGCGCCGCGCCGAAGCGCTCGGCCATGCGGTCCACGTTGAAGCGGTCGCGGATCGTCGCCTGTCCCCGGCGGCCCATCGCCTCGGCCGCCGCGGGGTCGTCGAGGAGCGCGGCCAGCGCCGAGGCGAGCGCGGCGACGTCGCCGCCGGGGACGACGCGCCCGTTCACGCCGTCCTCCACGACGTCGAACGCGACGCCGTTGGCGGTGGTCGCGATCACGGGAGCGCCGCACGCCATCGCCTCCAGCACGACGTTGCTGAACGGCTCGTAGCCGCCGCCCGGCGTGAAGCGGGAGGGCAGCACGAAGACGGCGCAGCGCCGGTAGTAGTCGTCCACGGCGTCGTGGTCCACCCAGCCGACGAAGTCCACGGCGTCGGCGATGGCGAGCGATGCCGCGAGCGCCTGGAGGGGAGCCAGCAGCTCGCCGCGCCCGAGGACCTTGAGCCGCACGCCGGGCCGTGAACGCCGGACGTCGGCGAACGCCCGCAGCAGGACGTCGACGCCCTTCCGCTCCTCGAGCCGCCCCACGTAGAGCACGAAGCGCTCGGCGTCCGGCGTCCGCGGCGCGTCCTTCACCCGCACGTTGGTGTGGTAGACGTTGAAGACCGGCCGGCTCCCCGCGCCCAGCTCCACGAGCTTCTCCTTCGCCTTCGTGCCGCCGGCGAGCAGCGCCGTCGAGCTGCGCACCATCCACCGGACCAGCGGCAGCCGGAGACGGTCGCGCCACGTCAGCGGCCAGTGCCACTCGTCCGACCAGAGCACGTAGCGGCGCCGCCCGATCCTCGCGACCGCGCACGCCACGACCGCCTCGAAGCGCAGGAAGTCGCCGCCCACGATCACGTCGTGGCGGCCGCGCAGCAGCGTCGCGGCGAGCTGGGCGCCGAGGACCAGGATGTGGGCCCAGAAGGCGAGCTTGTTGAGCGCGCGGGACCGGAAGGGGCGGAGCGGGAAGGGAGGCGGGCGCAGCGCGCGCACCGGCAGGTCGCCCAGCCGCGCGGGGTCGAAGAAGAACGCGTGCTCCTGCCCGAACCGGGAGAACACGAACTCGATGTCGTACTTCCGCGCCAGCTCACGGAACAGCGGCACGATGTACTCGGGGCAGACGCGCTGGCAGACGACGATCTTCACCGCATCACCGCCGCTCGTCTCGCGCGCGGCGCGACCACGTGCCGGAGGAGTCCCCGGGCGGTCCGCGGGTCCACGAGGATGGCCGGGTTGAGCCTCACGGCGGCCCGCGCCATGCCGAGCGCCACGCGCGGCGCCGTCGCGCCGTGCTGCAGGGCCGCCTCGAGCACCTGCCGCCCGATCCAGCGCTCGATGCCGGGGGGCGTGCCCGGATACCGGCGCCTGAACGCCACCACCAGGTCCGCGACGAGCGACGGGATCCGTCGCTCGGACAGCCGGGCCGGCGGCGGACCGCCGACGAGGAGATAGAACAGCGCCGCGACGTCGTCGTCGCCGGCGACGAGCCGGCGGAGGTTGGCGCGGCGCACGCGGTCGCCCTCGGCGAGCGCGGCCGCCGAGAACGTCCGCGAGATGCTCGCGTCGTGCACCGTGACGCTGACCACGACGTCGGGGAGGTTGACCGCCTCGAAGCGGTCGGCCAGGCGCGAGATGAACGGGTAGTCGTCGAGGTGCAGGTGGTCCTCGGGATAGCCGCCGACGGCCTCGGCCGCCGCGCGGCGGAAGACCAGCGTCGTGTTGGCGACGGGGCTGCGATACAGCGCGGTCCAGCGGATGCGCGCGGAGTCCGGAGGATTGACGAGCCGCTGGCCGAGCCTCCTGGCGGCGGCGCCGACGAGGGCGACCTCCGGCCGGCGTCGCAGGACGGCCACCTGGCGCTCGAGACGGTGCGGTTCGTAGACGTCGTCGGCGTCGGCGCGGGCGACGATCTCGGCGCGCGCCAGCGCGAGCGCGGCGTTCATCGTCCGCACGACACCCTCGTGAGGCCGCGCGACGACCCGGAGGCGCGGGTCGTCGATGCCTCCGAGGATGGCGAGGCTCTCGTCGGTGGAGCCGTCGTCGATGGCGATCAGCTCGAAGTCGGCGAACGTCTGGGCCAGGATGCTGCGGACCGCGGCCGCCACGTACCGCGCGGCGTTGAAGACCGGCATGACGACGCTGACCGCCGGCGCCGCCCGCACGGTGGCGCTCACGCGGCCGCCTCCGCGCGGCGCGTCGCCCCGGTGACCGCCGCGACGACCGGCCTCATGCCCCCGATCATTCTCGCCGGGCCGGCCGCGCGTTTCGGCCCATTTTTTGGGGGCCCCGGAGAGCGGGTGATAAGGTCGATCCGATGGCACGCGCTCCCGAGCTCGCCGTCGTCATCCCCGCCCTGAACGAGCGCGACAACCTCGACCTGCTGCTGCCGGCGCTCCGCCAGGTGCTGGCCGGCCTCGGCACGTCGGCGGAGATCGTGATCGCCGACGGCGGCTCGCGCGACGGCACCCGGGAGACCGCCGAGCGGTGGGGCGCCCGCGTGGTGGTCCAGCGGGAGCGCGGCTACGGCGGGGCGCTGCTGGCCGGGTTCGCGGCGACCGACGCGCCGTGGGTGGTCACCATGGACGCCGACCTCTCGCACCGCCCGGTCTTCCTGGAGGAGTTCTGGGCGCGGCGCCACGAGGCCGAGGTGCACATCGCCTCGCGCTACGTCGCCGGCGGCCGCGCCGAGATGGGGGCCTTCCGCCGGTTCCTGAGCCGCATCCTGAACCTCGTCTACCGCCGCGTGCTGTCGCTGCCGGTGGCCGACCTGTCGAGCGGCTTCCGCATGTACCGGCGCGAGGCGCTGGCCGGCGTGCCGCTGCGGTCGCGCGACTTCGACATCCTGGAAGAGCTGCTGATCCGCATCCACGGCGAGGGGTGGCGGATCCAGGAGATCCCGTTCCACTACATGGCGCGCGGCTCCGGGCGCTCCCACGCGCGCCTCGTCAGGTTCGCCTGGGCGTTCCTCAAGACGCTGGGGCGCATGTGGCGCTACCGCAACTCGGTGGCGGCCGCCGACTACGACCACCGCGCCTACGACAGCCCGATCTGGCTCCAGCGCTACTGGCAGCGCACGCGCTACCGGATCGTGATGGACTTCGTCGAGCGCCGCCGCGACGTCCTCGACGTCGGCTGCGGCTCCAGCAGGATCGTCCAGGACCTCCCGGAGGCCGTCGCCCTCGACATCCAGCAGAACAAGCTGCGCTGGCTCAGGCCGCGCCACCGGAGGCTCGTCAGGGCGAGCTGCGAGCGCCTGCCGTTCCGCGACGCCTCCTTCGACGCCGTGATCCACTCGGAGGTCATCGAGCACGTCCCCGACGACCCCCGCGTGCTCGAGGAGACGTGGCGGGTGCTGCGCCCCGGCGGCGTGCTGGTGCTGGGCACGCCGGACTACGCGCGCCCGCTCTGGCGGCTCATCGAGTGGGTCTACGGCAAGGTCATGCCGGGCGGCTACGCTCACGAGCACATCACGCAGTTCACCCGCGAGGCGCTGCGCGCCCGCCTCCGCGCCCTGGGCTTCGAGGTCCTCGACTGCCGCTACGTCGGCGGCTGCGAGATGATCTTCAAGGCGCGCAAGCCGCGCGCGCCGGTGGGCGCCGAGGTCGCGCTCGCCGCCGGCGTGCGGTGACGCCGGAGTCCCGCCGCCGGGCGGCCCTCGCCGCCGTGGCGCTCGCCGCGGCGCTCTTCGCGGCGTGCGTCGTCGCCTCGTGGGACAAGCCGATCGTCGGCGACCTGATCGTCTATCCGTGGTGGGCGCGCGCGGTCCTCGAGCGCGGCGTGCCGGTCGCCCACTTCAACCCCGACGAGCCGCCGTACCCGGGCAACCTCCACCCGCCGACGTACCCGTACCTGCTCGCGCTCGGGTTCCGCCTCCTCGGCGAGCGGCCGCGCAGCGCGGTGGCCGTCAACGTCGCCTGCTTCGCCGTCATGCTGGCGCTGCTCGCCGGCCTCGCCCGGCGCGCCTCGGCCAGCCCGCTGGCGCCGCTCGTGGCCGTGGCCCTCGTGCTGGTCCACCCGTTCGCGATCCAGTCGGTGCTCCTCACCGACATCGACACGACGATCCTCCCCGTGGCCGTGGTCGGCTACGCGCTCGCCTTTCTCGCCGTGCGCGACCGGCTCGACGCCCGGCGCACCGTCGCCCTGGGGCTCGCGTTCGGCCTGGCGCTGTGGACCAAGTTCACGACCCCGCTCGCGCTGCCCGCCGTCACCGCGCTGTTCCTCGCCGCCGAGGGGCGGATGCGCGACGCCGTCCGCGCCGGCGCGGGCGTCGCGGCGGTCGGGCTCGGCTTCTTCGCCGTGACGAACCTGGCGTACGGCGCCGCCACGGGCCTCGACCCGTTCCCGATGGTGGGCGTGGCGTCCACGAAGGCCCGCGAGGAGGTCGGCAAGAACGTGGCCGCGCTGTTCGCCGAGGTCGTGTCGACGCTGAAGACCGACCTCATCTGGTACGGGGCGCCCTTCGCCGCGCTGGTCCTCGCCGCGTGTCTCTGGCGCCTGGCGGCCGCCTGGCGCGACCGCCGCCCCGCCGCCGTCGACTTCCCGCTCGCGCTGGGGCTGGCCGTGTGGGCGGCGTACACGCTGGTCATCCCCACCGACGGCATCCCGCGCTACAAGAGCGTGAGCGTTCCGCTGCTCGCGGTTGCCGTCGCCGGGTTCCTCGCCCACGGCCTGGAGCGCTCCCCGTTGCGGCGCCCGGCGCTCGTCGCGATCTTCGCGTGGCTCGGCGCCCTGCTCCTCTACTACCTGGCGCTTCCGGAGATCGTGCTGACGGCGACCGAGCTGGCGCCCACGGGCGACGGGACGACGAAGCTCCTGCTGATGGCGGCGTTCGTCGCCCCGCTCCCGCTGCTGGCCGTGGCCCTCGTCCTCGGCCGCCGGCTGCCCCGGGCCCGCGCCGCCGTCGCCGCCGCGGTGGTCGTCTTCGTCGCGGCCTCCGTCGCCACCGACGTCAAGCAGGCGATGGCGGAGAGCCCCCACAACTTCTTCGGCATCGGGCAGCGCGGCTTCAGGGAGACCGTCGCGTGGCTCGAGCGCCACGCCCGCCGGGACGAGATCTTCCTGTCCTACAAGGACGTCCCGTACTACACGCGGAACCGCTACTACCTCTACGCGGTGTACGGACCGGAGGGCCGCGGCGTCGATCTCGAGCGCATCGAGCGGATCCTGCAGCGGCGCGACGTCGCGTGGTGGGTGCTCGAGGACAACCCCGTCCGCTGGCGCGACGCGCGGCTCGACGCCCGCCTGCGCGGGTTCATCGAGGCCCGCTTCGAGCTGGCCGCCCGCTTCGGCGACTTCCACATCTACAAGAGACGGCCGGGGCGGGCCGCGTGAGCGCCGGCCACCCGGCGGTAGAGCGCGAGCATCCGGTTCGCCACCACGTCGGCGTCGTGGCTCTCCACCGGGTAGTTGGAGGGACCGCGGCGCAGCGCGGCGAGGATGGCGCCGGCGATGGCGCGGGGCTCGACGGCGTCCAGGATGGCCTCGGGGCAGGCGCGCTCGAACTCCGGGATCCCGGCCGGCAGCACGACGCGCACGCCCAGGGCGAGCGCCTCGAGCCCCGAGCGCGGCAGCCCCTCGGTCCTCGACGGCAGCACGAAGACGTCGGCCCCCTGGATCAGCGCGAGGACCTCCTCGTGGGGCACGGCGCCCAGCACGTGGAGCCGGGGCTCCGAGGCGGCGCGCTGCCTGAGGCCGCCGAACTCGGCGTCGCCCGACGGCGTGATGCCGCCCGCGATGACCAGGTGGAGACCGGGCATCTCGCGCCAGACGATCTCCATCGCCTCCACCAGCTCCCGCACGCCCTTGTAGGGGATGACGGCGCCGACGAAGAGCGCGTAGCGCCACGCCGGCTCCACGCCGTGGCGGCGGCGCACGGCGTCGACCGCGTCGGGGGCGGCGCGGCGCGGCAGCGCGAACGGGATCGGCACGTGGACCAGCCGGTCCTCCGGCACGCCGCCCGCGCGCAGGAAGGCGGCGATGTTCTCCGAGGCGCACACGATCAGGCGGCAGTGCCGGTAGCGGTCGAGCGACGCGCCCTCGTGACGGGCCGCGAGATCGCGCATGTCGCCGACGAGCGGCGCGCGGAAGAGCGGCGCGAGCAGCCCGAGCCCCCGGTAGGACGCCAGCGTGTGGTAGTGGACGACGTCGCTGCGCAGCCACCACGAGACGCCGAGGACGATCGCCGCCCCGGCCAGCGCCCGCGCGCGCTCGACGAGCGCCGGCCCGCCGTCCTCCCGCGCCGCGGGCAGCAGTCGCAGCACGCGCACGGCGCCCCGGCGCTCGGAGGTCGGCGCCCCGCGGACGCGGCGCGTGAGGATCGTCACCTCGGCGTCGGGCGCCAGCCGCACCAGCGACCGGCTCAGCGTCTCGAAGTAGATCGCGGCGCCCGAGAGTGAGGGAAGGAACAGCGGCGTGACGAGCAGGATCCGCATCCGCGTGGCGACCATACCATAACGCCGATGCACCTCCCCAGCGGCGTCCTCTTCCGGCTCTTCGACGCCGACCGCCTCCTTCGCGCCGCCGCGCGGCGCGGCGCCCGCCGGTTCGCGACGGCCTGGGTGCGCGGCCTCGGCGACGTGCCCTTCATCGTCGGCGAGTTCGCCCGCCACGTGCGCTCGCGGGCGCCGGGAGCCGAGTTGACGGTGCTCGCCCGGCCCGGGCTCCAGGAGGCCCTCCGCTGGTGCGACGCCGTGAGCCGCGTCGTCGTCGTGGACGAGTGGCGGCGCGAGCAGACGCTCTCCTCGCCGTGGGGCCTCGCGTACCCGCCGCCGTGGGAGATCGTGCGCGCGCTCGCGCGCCGCAGCCTCGAGGTGGACGCCGTGCTGCCGTATCCCCTCGGCCGCTGGTACGACCGCGAGCCGGAGCGCCGGCGCCCCAGCCTCCGCTGGTCGGAGGCCGAGGCGCGCTCCGGCCGCGATTTCCTCGATCGCGTGGCGCCCGACCCCGGCCGCTTCGTGATCGCGGTCAACGCCTTCATCGGCACCGGCCGCTACTACGACCACGACAAGGAGTGGGGGATCCCCCGCTTCGCCGCGCTGATCGACGCCGTCCTCGACGCGATCCCCGAGGCCCGCGTCGTCCTCGTGGACGCCGCCCGGACCGACGGCCTGCCGCGCCACCCGCGCGTGATCGACGCCCGCGGCACGCTCGGCGTGGCCGAGAGCGTCTCCGTCATCGCCGCCGCCGACCTCTTCGTCGGCCTGGACGCCGCCCACGCCAACCTCGTCTACTTCCTGGAAGGCGTCAGCGCCGAGCTGATCGTGGTGCTGGGGCGGACGTCGTGCTTCACGCCGCTCCGGTACCCGCCGGCGAGCCCCGGCGTCAAGCTGACGCCCATCGTCGGCGCGGGCGAGGACGTCCACGCCGTCTCCGTCGACGCCGTGCTGGCGGCCGTCCGCGAGGCCCACGCGCGGCGCCGGGCCGCGACCCGCGCGTGACCGTCGCCGCCCCCGCGCTCCCGCGCGTCGCGGTGCTGATCGCCACGCGGAACCGGCGCGCCGACGTGCTGGAGACGCTCGCCGCCGTGGAGCGGCTCGACTACCCCCCCGAGCGCCTCGACGTGCTGGTGCTCGACAACGGCTCGGAGGACGGCACCGAGGCCGCCGTGCGCGCGTGGGTCGCCGCCGACGCCGCCCGCGGCGGGCGGGTGCGCTGCTTCAGGTCGCCGGAGAACCTCGGCGCCTCCGGCGCGCGCAACTTCCTGGCCGCCCGCGCCGGCTCCCACGACGTGCTCTTCGTGCTCGACGACGACGCCGTGCCCGCGCCGTCGTTCCTGCGCCACGCCCTGGCCGCCCTGGAGGACGACCCCTCGGCCGGCATCGTGGCCGGCCGCATCGTCGCCTTCGACGACCCCGCGCGCGACCTCGCGGGCGCCGGCTTCATCGACTGGCGGCTCGGCCGGTTCCGCGACGTCGCGGCGGCGTCGCGCCGCCGCTGCGACTTCGTGATCACGTGCGCGATGCTCGTCCGGCGCGAGGCGTTCTCGGCGGCCGGCGGCTTCGACGAGGACTACTTCGTCTACCACGAGGACGTGGACTTCTGCGTGCGGGCGGGCCGCGCGGGCTTCCGGGTCGTGTACGAGCCGGCGGCGGTCGCCCGCCACAAGGTGCCGCCCGGCAAGCGGCAGGCGCCCGAGCGGCTCTACTACCTGCTCAGGAACAAGTTCCTGTTCCTGAGGAAGCACCTGCCTCCCGGCCGCCACCCGCTGCCGTGGCTCGCCTACGGCGCGGGACTGGTCCCGGTGATGCTCGCGCGGTCGCTCGCCAGCGGCCGGGCGAGCGCGCTGGCCGAGGCGCGCGCTGTGCTGAGGGCGGCGCTCGACGGGCTCGCGGGCCGGACGGGACGCCGGTGAGCGCGATCCTCCTCGTCATCGACAACCTGGAGTTCGGCGGCGGCGAGCGCGGCATGCTGCAGCTCGCCGAGGGCCTCGCGCGCGACGGCTGGCGCGTGGCGGCGGCCGGCCAGCCCGGCGGGCCGTTCGAGGCCGGCGTGCGGGCGGCGGGCGGCGAGTTCGTCGCCCTCGATATGCGCTCGCGGCTGCCGCTCGGCGCCGTCCGCACGCTCCGGGCCGCGGTCGGGGGACGGCGCTTCGACCTCGTCCACAGCCAGGGGGCGCGGGCCGACTTCGCCGCGCGCCTGGCGCTGGCCGGCGTCCCCGGCGTCGCCCTCGTCTGCACGGTGCAGATGCCGGTCGAGGGCTTCGACGTCCCCGGCTGGCGCAGGGCGCTCTACCTCGCGCTCGACCGCGCCAGCGCGCGCCGGGTCGACCGGTTCATCGTGGTCTCGCGGGCGCTCTGGCGGACGCTGGTCGAGGGCCGGCGGGTCCCCGCTTCCCGCGTGCGCCTCGTCCACAACGGCGTCGAGACGGCGGCGCTCGCGTCCGTCGACCGCAAACGCGCCGCGGCGGCGCTCCGCCGCGAGCTGGGTCTCGAGGCCGGCGCGGCGCTCGTCGGCGCGGCGGGCCGTCTCGTGTGGCAGAAGGGCTTCCCGCACCTGATCGAGGCGATGCGCCAGGTCGTCGCGCGCGCGCCCCAGGCGCGGCTCCTGATCGCCGGCGAGGGCCCGCAGCGCGCCGAGCTGGAGTCGCTCGCGCGCGCGGCGGGGCTGGGCGGCCGCGCGCGGTTCCTCGGCTTCAGGGGCGACGTGCCCGAATTCCTGGCGGCCCTCGACGTGCTGGTGGTACCGTCGGTGCGCGAAGGCTTTCCGATGATCACCCTCGAGGCGATGGCGCTCGGCACACCGATCGTGGCGACCGCCATCGACGGCACGATCGAGCAGCTCCGGCACGGGGTGGAGGCGCTCCTCGTGCCTCCCGGCGACCCCGGCGCCATCGCCGCCGCCGTGACCCGCGTGCTCCACGACCGCGCCCTCGCCGCGCGGCTCGCGGCCGCCGCGCGCTCGCGCGCCGCCGCCGAGTTCGACGTCGGCCGGACGCTCGACCTCACGCGCGCCGTGTACGCCGAGCTGCTCGGCGCCGCTCGCGGGGCGGCCCGGTGAGGATCGTCGTCACCGGCGGCTGCGGCTTCATCGGTCGCAACCTCCTCGCCTCGGCGCTGGAGCGCGGCCACCAGGTGCGCGCGCTCGACCACCTGTCGGCGACGGGGACGCCGGATCTCGCCGAGATCGGCCCGTTCACGCTGCTCGAGGGGCCCCCGTCCGGCTGGGAGGACCGGATCCAGGTCGTGCGCGCGGACGTCGCCGACCTGGCCGCGGTGGAGCGACTGTGCGCGGGCGCCGACGCCGTCGTCCACCTGGCGGCGAGCACGGGCATCGCGGAGTCGCTGCAGGCGCCCTACGAGCACTGCGCCGCCAACGTCCTCGGCACGCTGGCCGTGCTCGAGACCTGCCGGCGGCGCGGCATCCGCCGCTGCGTGCTCGCGTCGTCCGGCGCCGTGCTCGGCGAGGTCGAGCCGCCCATGCACGAGGCGCTCCTGCCAAACCCGATCTCGCCCTACGGGGCGAGCAAGCTGGCCGGCGAGGCGCTCGGCCTGGCGTACCGCGCCTCGTTCGGCCTGGGCGCCGTCGCGCTCCGCTTCAGCAACGTCTACGGCCCGCACTCGGGGCACAAGAGCAGCGTCGTGGCCCGGTTCATCACGACGATCCTCGACGGCGGCGCGCTGACGATCTACGGCGACGGGCGCCAGACCCGCGACTTCCTGTTCGTGAGGGATCTCGTGGGTGGGATCTGGGCCGCGCTGGCCACCGACCGCCCCCCTGGCGGGGTCTACCAGATCGGGAGCGGGGTCGAGACCTCGGTGGCCGACCTGTTCAGGCGCCTGGGGGACCTCGCCGAGAGCCGTCTCGGCCGGCGTCCCGAGGTCCGCCATGCCGGCCGACGGCCTGGCGAGGTGCAGCGTAACTATGCGGATATAAAGCGAGCTCGGGAAGACCTGGGCTACGCCCCGGCGACGCCCCTGGACAGGGGGCTCGAGGAGACGTTCGACTGGTTCCTGGCCCGCCGGCACCGGCCGGCGGGCCGCTGACCTCCCGCCCGCTCCCCCCTCCGCCGGAACTAGGGCCGCCGGGGCCCGTCCCTCCATACTGAAAAAGCGTCCATGAAGCACCTCGCCGAGCCCTGACCATGTGCGGGATCGCGGGCCATCTCGGGCCCGCCGAGCCGTGGCTGCTGCCCCGGATGCTGCGCCAGCTCCGACACCGCGGCCCCGACGACGAGGGCATGCACGTCGAGCCGGAGTGCGGGCTCGGGATGACCCGCCTCGCGATCATCGACCTCGTGTCCGGCCGCCAGCCGATGGCGAGCCCCGATGGCTCGGCATGGCTCGTGTTCAACGGGGAGATCTACAACTTCGCGGCGCTGCGCGCCGAGCTGGAGGCCTGCGGGCGCCGGTTCGCCACCCGCAGCGACACCGAGGTCATCCTGGCCGCCCACGAGGCCTTCGGCGACGGCTTCGTGGACCGCCTCCACGGCATGTTCGCGCTGGCGCTGTGGCAGCCGCGACGCCGGCGGCTGCTCCTGGCCCGCGACCGGCTCGGCAAGAAGCCGCTCTACTACTGGCGCTCCGGCGGCCGGCTCGTCTTCGCCTCCGAGATCAAGGCGCTGCTCTGCCATCCCGGCGTCCCGCGCGAGGTGGACTGGACGGCGTTGCAGCACTACCTGGCCTTCGGCTACACGCCGGGCGACCGGTCGATCTTCGCGGGCATCGCGAAGCTGCCTCCCGGTCACGTCGCCGTCGCCGACGGCGTCGCGCTCGCCGTGCGGGCGTACTGGCGCCTGCCGGACGCGCGCGCGTGCGAGGCCGGCCGCGTGCCGCGCGGCGAGGCCGCGGCGCTCGTGCGCCACGAGCTGCGCGAGGCCGTCCGCCTGCGGCTCGTCAGCGACGTGCCGCTCGGCGTCTTCCTCTCGGGCGGGATCGACTCGAGCGCGGTCGTCGCGTGCATGCGCGAGGTGACGGGCGGCCGGATCGCGACGTTCTCGGTGGGCTTCGGCCGGACGGCGCGCTCGTACGACGAGCGGCCGGCCGCGCGGCTCGTGGCGCGGCGGTTCGAGACCGACCACCACGAGGACGTCCTGGAGCCGGCCATGAAGGACCTGATGCCGGCGATCGTCGAGGCGTTCGACGAGCCCTTCGCGGACTCGTCGGCCGTCGCCACGTGGGTCGTCGCCCAGTCCACGGCGCGGACGGTGAAGGTGGCGCTGTCGGGGGTCGGCGGCGACGAGACCTTCGCCGGCTACCCGCGCTACGTCGGCGTCAGGCTCGCGACCGCCTACCGGCGGCTGCCGCCGCCCCTCAAGGCCCTGGGCGCGCGCCTCGTGCCGCGCCTCGTCGCCGAGTCGGAGGGCAGCCGGGCGTGGGGCGGCCGCGTGCGCCGGTTCGTGGCGGCGGCCGAGCGACCGCTGCCGGCGGCGTACCTGGCCTGGACGCGGTTCTTCAGCGACGACGAGCTGGCCCGGCTCGCGACGCCCGCGCTCGCGGAGCGGCTCCAGGCGGACGTGGAGGCCGCGGTGCGCGACGCGTTCGCGGGGTCCGCGCACGGCGACCCCGTCGACGGCGCGTTCCGCGCCGACCTCACGACCTACCTGCCCGACGACCTGCTCGCGATGGCGGACCGGATCGGCATGGCGCACTCGCTCGAGGTCCGCGCGCCGTTCTGCGACCACCGCGTGGTCGAGACGAGCCTCAGGATCGCGCCGGCCGTCAAGCTGCCGCGCCTGGCGCTCAAGGGCCTGCTCAAGCGGGCGTTCGCCGACGTGCTGCCGCCGGCCATCCTCCGCCGCCCGAAGCAGGGCTTCATGATCCCGCTCGCCGGCTGGCTGCGAGGCGAGCTGCGCCCGGCGATGGAGGAGCTGCTCTCCCCCCACCGCGTGCGCGCGCGCGGGCTCTTCTCGCCCGACGCCGTCGCGGCCCTGGTCGGCCAGCACGCGAGCGGGGCGGCCAACCACGCCGACCGGCTGTGGTCGCTGATGATCCTCGAGCTGTGGATGGAGCGTCACCTGGACGTCCGCGGCACGTGGAGCGCGGGGGCATGAAGGTCCTCGTCGTCTCCGACGTGTCGCCGCTCGTGGTGCAGGGGGGCGGCGAGCGCGCGCTGTGGGAGATGACGTCGCGGCTGGCGGCCCGCGGCCACGAGGTGCGCGTGGTGAGCCGGGCCGAGAACGGCGCGAGCGGGACCACCGTCCACCGCGGCGTCCCCGTCCGTCACTTTCCGGTCGACCGTCGCGGGCTGCCCGCCTTCGTCCGCGCCGCCATGGCGGGCGCGCGCCGCGCCGTGGCGGAGGAGATCGCCGCTCACGGCGCCGACGTGCTGCACTTCCACCAGCCGCTCGCGGCGCTGGGGGCGCTCACGTCGGCGGCGGGGCGGAGGATCCCGAGCCTCTACACGTTCCACTCGCCGGCGCCGCTCGAGTACCGCGTCCGGCGGGGGACGAGCGGGCTGCACCGCGGCGGGCTCTTCGGCCACGCCGCCGCCGCGTTCCTCTGGCTCGTCGAGCAGGCGGTGCTCGCGCGCGTGGGCCGCATCCACGTCCTCAGCGACTTCTCGGCGAGCCTCCTCTGGCGTCTCTACCGGATCCGTCCCGGCAAGCTCGTCAAGGTCCCCGGCGGCGTCGACCTCGAGCGGTTCGTCCCCGAGCCCGATCGCGCGGCCGTGAGGCGCAAGCTCGGCCTTCCCCCCGAGCGACCCGTGCTCTTCACGCTGCGCAACCTCCAGCCCCGCATGGGGCTCGACAACCTCTTCCGGGCGATGGACCTGCTCCGCGCGCGGGGCGCCGACCCGCTGCTGCTCGTCGGGGGCGCGGGCTCGCTGCGCCCGGCGCTCGAGACGCTCGTGCGGGACCACGGACTCGAGGGCCACGTGGAGCTGCTGGGGTTCGTCGACGAGGCCGAGCTGCCCCTCTACTACACGGCGGCCGACGCCTTCGTCCTGCCCACCCGGGCGCTCGAGGGATTCGGCCTCGTGACGGTCGAGTCGCTCGCGTGCGGCACGCCGGTGCTCGGCACCCCGGTCGGCGCCACGCCGGAGATCCTGGCGCCCCTCGGCGCCGGCCTCGTGTTCGACGACGCCTCGCCCGGGGCCATGGCGCGGGGCCTCGAGCGCTTCCTCCGCCACCTCGCCCGCGATCCCGAGGGCGCCGAGCGCCTCCGCGCGGCGTGTCGGGCCCACGCCGAGGCGGGCTACGGCTGGGAGCGGTCGGTCGACGGCCTCGAGGCGGTTCTCGCCGGGCTGGCGGCCGGCAGCCGGAGGGCTTCGTCCCCGCCGGCCGCCCGCTGCGTCGCCTGTGACGGAGAGATCCGTCACGGCCTGAGACGCGACGGCGCGCGGTACCTCGAGTGCCGGGGCTGCGGGACCGCGGTCATGGAGTCGCCGCCCGGGGCGCGCCCGCTGCGCCGCTACTACGACACCGACTACGCCGACCGCTTCGCGCCCGACCGCGTCACCGAGCCCCGGCGCCGCCTGCTCGCGGCGGCCGTGGAGCGGGTCGGCGCCGCCAACGGCGGCCGCCTGCTTGACGTCGGCTGCGGCGGCGGCCACCTGCTGAGGGAGGCGTCGCGGCGGGGCTGGCGCGCCGCCGGCACCGACGTGTCGCTCAGGGCGTGCTCCGCCGCCCGCTCGGCCGCCGGCGCCGCCGTCGTCCAGGCCGACGCCTCGGCGCTCCCGTTCCGCGACGGCTCGATCGCCGCCGTCACGCTGGTCAACGTCCTCGATCACCTGACCGATCCTCGCGCCGTGGTCGCCGAGGCGCGGCGGGTGCTGTCGGACGGCGGCGCGCTGCTGGTCCGCGTGCCCAACGGCCGATTCCATCGCGCCAGCGCGCGCTGGCTCGCCCGCCTCGGGCCGCTCGGCCGCGCCACGGGGCTCGCCCTCTATCCCGTCTTCCACGTCTTCTCCTTCTCCGCGGGCGGGCTCCGCCGGCTGCTCGAGCGCGAGGGCTTCGCGGCGGTGGAGGTCGCCAACTCCCCGCTGATCGCGGAGGGCCCGGCGGCGACCGACGCGCCGCCCGCGCGGCTGCCCGCGAGCGTGCGGAGCGCGGTCGGCGCGGTCGCCCGGCTCGCCGCGGTCCTCTCGGGGGGGCACTGGCTGCTCGCGCCGTCGATCGAGGCGCTCGCCCGGCGGGAGGCCCGGCGGTGATCCGCGTCGTCCACGTGATCACGCGGCTCACGCTGGGCGGCTCCTCGGAGAACACCGTGCGCCAGGTCGTCGCGCTCTCGCGCGCCGGCTACGACTGCGTCCTCGCCGCGGGCGTGCGCGAGTCGGAGGAGCCCACGCTGGCCGACGCCCGGCGCCGCGGCTGCCGGATCGTCCCGGTGCCGGCGCTGGGGCGGGAGGTGTCGCCCGCGCGGGATCTCCCGGCGCTCGTCCAGCTCGTCCGGCTGATGAGCCGCGAGCGCGCCGGCATCGTGCACACGCACACGTCCAAGGCGGGGTTCCTCGGCCGTCTGGCCGCCCGCATCGCGCGGGTGCCGGCGGTGATCCACCAGCCGCACGGCCACATCTTCTACGGCTACTACGGGCCGCGCGGCTCGTCGTTCTACATCGGGCTCGAGCGCCTGGCCGCGCGCTGGTGCGACCGCATCGTCACGCTCACCGAGCGCGGCACCGACGAGCACCTGGCCCAGCGCATCGGCCGCCCGGAGCAGTTCGTCGCGGTGCCGAGCGGCGTGCCGACCGACGAGATCAGGACGCGGGCCCCCGCGCGCGGCGCCGCGCGCGCGCGTCTGGGCCTCGACGACGACGCGTACGTCGTCGTGGGCGTCGGGCGCCTCGTCCACGTGAAGGGCTTCGACCTCCTCGTCGGCGCCCTCCCGGGCGTGCTCGCCGCGGTCCCCACCGCGCGGGTGGTGCTCGTCGGCGACGGGCCCGAGCGCGGGGCGCTCGAGGCGCAGGCGCGGGCGCTCGGCGTGGGCTCGCGCCTGACGCTGACCGGCGCCACCGACGACGTCGCGTCGTTGCTCGCCGCCGCCGACGTGTGCGCCGCGCCCTCGCGCAACGAGGGCATGGGCCGGGTCCTCGTCGAGGCGATGGTGCTCGGGATCCCGGTGGTCGGGACCGCGGTGGGCGGCATCCCGGCGGTGATCGGCGACGACGAGGCCGGGCTCGTGGTCCCCGCCGCCGACACGCCGGCCCTCGCCGGGGCGCTGGCGCTCCTCGGACGCGACGTCGCGCTGCGGCGGAAGCTCGGCGAGGCGGCGCGCGAGCGCGCCGAGATGTTCTCGACGACCGTGGCGGACCGCCGGCTGGTGGAGCTGTACGCGGCGCTCGCCCGCGAGAAGGGGCTCGCGTGAGGGCGGCCGCGGTCGTGGTCGCGCTGCTCGCCTGGGCCGGAGCGGCCGGCGCCGTCGAGCGGCTCCCCGCGGTCGTCCACGTCCACTCCGACCTCTCGACCGGCGACTTCCCGCTGGAGGACCTCGCCCGCACGGCGGAGAGCCGCGGGATCGCGGCCGTCCTGCTCGCCGAGAACTTCCTGCTGCGCCTCGAGTACGGGCTGCCTCCGTTCCGTGCGCTGACGCGCGTGACGTGGGAGGAGCCGAGCGTGCTGGCGGGCGGGCTCGACCGCTACCTCGCCCGCGTCGCCGACGTCCGCCGCGCCCACCCGCGGCTGCTCCTGATCCCCGGCGTCGAGGTCCTCCCGCACTACCGCTGGACGGTCGCGCCGCTCGCGCTCGAGATGACCGTCCACGACACGCAGAAGAACCTGCTGGTCTTCGGCATCGCCGACCCCCGACGCCTCGCCTCGCTGCCCGCGACCGGCAACCGCGCCGCCGGCGAGTACGGCCTCCAGTCGCTGCTGGACGCCGCGCCGGGCGTGCTGCTGCCGGTCGGCGCGGGGCTCCTCCTCACGAAGCGTCCGCGGCGCCGTCGGCTCGGACGGGCCTTCGTCGTGATCCGGCAGCGGCCGTGGGGCGCCGGGCTCGTCCTCGCGGGTCTCGGCGCGCTCGCGCTCGCGCGCGCGTGGCCGTTCACGGAGGACCGGTACCCGGCCTGGCGGGACTTCGGCCTGGCGCCTCACCAGGACCTGATCGACCACGTCGAGCGCCTGGGCGGGACCGCGGTCTGGTCCTTCCCGGAGGCCCCGGACGCGGGAGAGCGCCGCGTCGGTCCCGTGAGGGTCGCGTGGCGGACGGAGCCCCACGCCGACGACCTGCTGAGGACCTTCCGCTACACGGCGTTCGGCGGCGTCTACGAGCAGCGGACGCGCGCGATCGAGCCCGGCGGCGTGTGGGACCGCCTGCTGGTCCAGTACGCGGACGGCGAGCGCACGCGCCCGGCGTGGGCGCTCGGCGAGTCCGGCTTCCACGGCGTGACGGCGGGCAAGCGCCTCGGCACCGTGCAGACGGTGTTCCTCGTCGCCGAGCGCACGGAGGCCGCCGTGCTGGACGCGCTCCGTCGCGGCCGCCTCTACGCGCTGCACCGGGTGCCGGAGGTGGGGCTCTCGCTCGGCGAGTTCGCGGTGGCGGCGGCCGGGCGCGCGGCGTCCGCGGGCGAGACGCTGCGCGTCGCGCCCGGCGCCGCGCTCGAGGTGCGGGTGGCCATCGACGCCAGCGACGCCGGCGCGCTTCCCGTGCGCGTCACGCTCGTCCGCAACGGCGCGGTCGCCGAGGCCTGGGCCGGCCAGACGCCGTTCCGCGCCACCTATCGCGAGACCTTCGACGGCCGTCCGCTCGTCCTCCGGGTCGACGCCCGCGGCCGGCCGCCGCATCACCTGGTCACCAGCCCGGTCTTCGTGAGCGCGCCGTGAAGGTCGCGATCCACCAGCCGCACTACCTGCCGTGGCTCGGCTACCTGGCGAAGTGGGCCGAGGCCGACGTCTTCATCTTCCTGGACACCGTGCAGTACGAGAAGAACGGCTGGCAGAACCGGAACCGCATCAAGACGCACCAGGGGCCGCAGTGGCTCACGGTCCCCGTGCGGGCGCGGCTCGGCACGCCGATCGCCGACGTCGCGATCGACGAGCGCCAGGACTGGGCGCGCCGCCACCTGCGGGCCATCGAGCTGGCGTACGCGCGCGCGGCGTGGCTGCCGCGTCACGCGGGCGCGCTCCGGGCGCTCTACGAGCAGAAGTGGCGGACGCTGGCGCCGCTCGCGGTCGCCAGCGCGACGTGGCTGGCCGCCGCGGTGGGCATCCGCACGCCGGCGCGGCTCGCCTCGGAGCTCGACGTCACGGCCGCCGATCCGACGGAGCGCCTGATCGCGCTGTGCCGCGCGGTGGGCGGCACGACCTACCTGGCCGGGCGCGACGGCGTCAGGTACATGGACCTCCAGGCGTTCGCCGCGGCGGGCATCGAGGTGCGCGCCCAGGCCTACAAGCACCCCAAGTACGCGCAACTCCACGGAGAATTCGTGCCGTTTCTCTCGGCCCTCGACTTACTATTGACGCACGGTGATGACGCGCTGGCCATCCTCAGGCAGGGGGACGGCTGGTCGCCCCTCCGGCCCGACCGACCGGTGAGCGACGCCCCGTGAACGTGCTCGCGATCGGCGCCCACCCCGACGACATCGAGTACGGCTGCGGCGGGACGCTCGCCCTCTACGCCGACAAGGGCCACGACGTCTTCCTCTTCGTCGCCTCCGACGGCTCGCTCGGCGGCGACGCCGCGGTGCGCCACCGCGAGCAGCTCGACTCGCAGAGGATCCTCGGCGCGCGCGACATCTTCTGGGGCGGCTACCGCGACACCGAGGTGCCCTACACGCGGGAGCTGATCGTGCGGCTGGAAGCGGTCATCAAGCAGGTCCGGCCCACGATGATCTTCGTGAACTACCCCGACGACACGCACCAGGACCACCGCAACCTCGCCCAGGCCACGGTCTCCGCCACCCGCTACGTCCCGAACTTCCTCTTCTTCGAGGGCCCGTCGACGCAGCACTTCACGCCGAACTGCTACGCGAACATCGAGCGCGTCCTCGACCGGAAGCTCGCCGCGCTCGAGGCCCACCGCTCGCAGGTCAGCAAGACCAACATCGAGGACCTCACGATCCTCGAGCTCGCGGTCTCGTGCGCCAACTTCCGCGGGATCCAGGCGCGCGTGAAGTACGCCGAGGCGTTCCACTCCGTGCGGCTCCTGCTGGAGTTTTGATCCCGCACTCCCGTCCCACGGTCAGCGACGCCGACGCCGAGCGGGTCGCGGCCGTCGTCCGCGGCGGCCACCTCGCCCAGGGGCCGGAGGTGGCGGCGTTCGAGCGGGAGATGTGCGGGCTCCTCGGCACCGAGGCCGCGGCCGCCGTCGCGTCGGGGAGCGCGGCGCTGGAGCTGGCGCTGCGCGCGGTGGGCGTCGGGCCCGGCAACGAGGTGATCGTCCCGACGTACGCGTGCGACGCCCTGCACCACGCGGTCACCCGCTGCGGCGCGGCGCCCGTGCTCGCGGACGCCGATCCCGCGACGCTGTCGCTGTCGGCGGCCGACGCCGCCCGCCGCGTGACGTCGCGCACGCGCGCGCTCGTCCTGCCGCACGCCTTCGGGCTCGCGGTCGACCCCGCGCCGTTCCTCGCGCTCGGCGTGCCGGTCGTCGAGGACTGCGCCCAGACGCTCGGCGCGTGCGTCGACGGGCGGCCCGTCGGGGGGCTGGCGCGGGCGTCGGTGTGCTCGTTCTACGCGACGAAGCTCCTGACGACGGGCGAGGGCGGACTCGTCGCCGGCCCCGGCGCGCTGGTGGCCGCGGTGCGCGACGCCCGCGACTACGACGAGCGGCACGACCTCCGGCCCCGCTTCAACCACAAGATGACCGACTTCCAGGCCGCGCTCGGCCGGAGCCAGCTCGCGCGGTTCGAGTCGTTCGTGGCCCGGCGGCGCGCCGTCGCCGCGCGGTACCGCGAGCGGCTGGCGGGCGCGCCGTGCCGGCTGCCGCCCGACGCCGGCGAGCGGCACGTCTATCACCGCTTCGTGGTCGAGGTCGACGTCGCCGTCGATCCGCTGATCGCGCGCCTGGCCGCGCTCGGCGTGGCCGCGCGGCGCCCCGTGTTCCGGCCGCTCCACAAGGCCCTCGGGCTCGGCGGCTTTCCCGAGGCCGAGCGGCTCTGGGCGTCGTCGCTCTCGCTGCCGTGCTATCCCTCGCTCACCGCGGCCGAGGTCGACACCGTCGCCGCGGCGCTGGTCGAGGCGCTCGGGTCGTGAGACATCCTGTGTCAACCCTATGCGGCGGCGAGCGCCGCGGCCGCGCGATGGCGCGTGAGGTCGTAGGGGGCGCGATCCTGCCAGCAGCGCCAGAGCACGCGCACCCAGGCGCGGGCGAGGAT
>Ga0209172_10001525_pt1 | contig 48349 bp, 36 predicted proteins | sample LarsenN4metaG_FD_184113 | JGI IMG/M metagenome (GOLD analysis project Ga0209172, IMG submission 184113) | Hot spring sediment bacterial and archeal communities from British Columbia, Canada, to study Microbial Dark Matter (Phase II) - Larsen... ... | reverse complement strand
TCGTTGCATTTATTGTGGTTTGGGCCGCATTTATTGTGGTTTTGAGACTACCTCTAGTTGCAGATTAATCTGGTTTCAAATTTGCCTTGATTGCAGTTTTGGGCGTTTATGATTGCAGTTCACAACAACTAGGCGCGGTGATTTGTGTTGTGGTAGGACATTTAGGGGATGGGATAGCCAAGAAAGAAATATGTTTTTACCCAAAATCAGCCAGGATACACGATGCACCACTGGAAGCAGAGGGAGACACAGAGGGTTTACTTTTAGGTAATAAGTATTGCCGATATGAACAGCGATCGCTTCTTCCCGAACCCTATTTAAAGGCTAACCAGTACCGCACCAGTAACCCAAACTATAACGAGTGGGCATTTCTCCAGCATGAAAGCCTGTACGTATTTCGAGAATTACCAGCTGATAATCCGTTTAAGATTCACTTTGGCATAGGGGCGATGGTGTTGGGGGGAATCGGTCTGTTTTTGACTTCTAAAGCCAAAGACTATCTCAGTGACATTAGACCCCACTACCGAGCTACTAAACAATTTGAGGGTGTGAAAGCGTCAAAAAGTGTAAGACTAGGTGAGCAACTGTTAGACTTATCTGGTAACGAATTGTTGAAATACTTGCGTGGCATTAAAATCGCTGAGGCTAGACAGCAATTTATAGCCAGCATCACCCCACCCCAGCAGACGGCGTTACTCATGGCGATGTCAGCTGAAGACTATTACCAATTTGGTCACTTACTTGATGGCGGTGCAAGTTTTGAAAAATTTGAGCCAGTACAAGCACAGTTACCACACAGTGAGCCTGGGACAGTTCAACAGCAGATAGAACAGCCAGCGTTCGGTCAAGTTGTTGAAGGTAACGCCCCGGATAAATACCAATGGATTAAAAATACCATTGGCTACCCGACTTTAATCTTTGGGGGCATGGGTGCTGGCAAGTCATGGACTACCAGAGAGATTATCTGGCATAAGCGTCAGGCAGGATGGAATCAAATCTTTGTCCTTGACCCTCACGGAACACCAGTGGAATGGAAAGGGGTTAAACTCATCTCTGGCTATGACGAAATAGCCGAATTCATGCAATGGTACATGGATGAGATGCGCCGCCGTTATGATGCTTACCGTCAATCGGGCATGATAGAGGAACAATGGACACAACACTTAAAAGATACTAATCAGCATTTTTCAGTTATTGCTGAGGAGTTTACAACATGGTCGGATCATATTGTTGAACCAATGCCAGAGGAAGCTGAGGAGTTTAAGCCAGATCCAGATTTCATTGGTAAATGGTTTCGCTGTGCCATGACTGAAAGCCGTAAACAGTTGATGATTCCTTTGTTTGTTGCCCATGACCGGACAATGGAGATTTTAGGCAAAGCCAAGGGTCTATCAAAATTGAGGGATGCGGCACTGCTAGAGATTGAGTTAATCGCTCACGTTGACCCAGTGACGACAGAAGCTAAAGCATCGGGTATGGGTAAAATTAAACTTCCTGGTCATGGTCAATGGTTACAGATAGAGTTACCCAAACTCGACCGCAAGCGCACCGATTTTAGAGTTGATGTAACCGAACATCAAGCAAGTGCTGAAAATAGAGCCAAGCTGGAAGCACTTTATTATAAGGAGGAGTTTGACCTTGATAGTCAAGAGTCATTAGTTAATAGTCACCACTCTCTAACACCTAATACTCAGTTTTTACTCGGTTATCTCCAACGCACTGGCAGAACTAAGGCAGTAATTCAGGAGATTCAGCCTAATTTTAAAGTCAAGGGTAATCGCTTTACTGCTGAGGAATTGAAGCGAATGTTTAATGAGTTGGTTGAGAACAGTCTGGCTGTTTGGCTGGATGTCAATACTATTGAGATGACTTTCAGCTAAAACTCTCTCCCAAGAAGCTTTATAGCTTTTGTCTGGGGCAGGTGATATAAGTGGGATACAGCAGATTGCAGGTGAATCAGGTACGAATTTTCAGAATAAAGCTATATACCAAGCGACTTTTAACTCTGTTCTTTTTTCTCTGCTATATAATACGGATGTATCCCTTATTTCTTAATTAATTAATTAATTATGGTACAAACAATCCAAGCACGGGATATCAGTCTTTACGAACTGGAAGAGAATTTTGGATTAGAGTTAGTTACCAATAATGATTTTTTCAACGAATGGACAGAAAATTTACCATTACTAACGGATATTGAAAAATCATCTTTAGAACGAGTAAAAAGCAATTATTTAAATTTAACTAAACGCCGTCCCATGTCAGAAGAAGTGGTGAAGATGGTTGTACTATCTCCACTGCTTGATTTAGCAGGCTTTTATCAACCTAATTTCGAGATTGAAACAGAAACTTCTACTGAAATTTCGGCTGTAGATGAAAGCGTTATTGTTAAAGGTAGTATTGATGTTCTAGTAGTAAATAAAAAGCTGTGGATACTTATCATTGAATCGAAAAGCACTAAATTTGATGTGGTGTCTGCACTACCTCAAGCACTTGCTTATATGCTCGATACTCCTCATTTTGAGATACCAACTTTTGGTTTGCTTGTTAACGGTAGAGAGTTTGTTTTTATCAAGCTAGTCAAGACACAAAAGCCAAAATATGCTCGTTCCTATTCTTTATCAATAGAGAAACCACACGAACTACAGCAAGTCTTAAGTGTATTAAAAAAAATTAGTGGATTAATTTTGTTGTAGTATTACTGACTCTGTTAAAGTTATGACTCAAACCCTACAAGCCAAAGATATAGATTTACGCTACTTAATTGATAATTTTGGAATTCAGTTAGTTTTAGATGACCAATTCTTCCAAGAATGGCAAGAAGATTTACCTGAGATTACAGAATTAGATAAACAATTGTTAGATAAAGTAAAATTCGGTTATTTAAATCTGCTCAATTATCCTTCTTTGTTAGAAGATGTGGTCAGAATGGCAATTGTAGACCCCATCCTTTTTATAGGTGATTTTTATTTAGCCCCTTTTTATGTTAAATCAGAAGAATCTATAGATATTGCTGTACCAGATGAAGATACTATTATCAAAGGCAGAATAGATACTTTAGTGTTAAAAGACAGATTATGGGTAATGATTATTGAATCAAAAAAAGCTTCTTTTTCTATTGAAGAAGGTCTTGCACAAATTATTGCCTATATGTTAGGTAATCCCCATTCAGATAAACCTTGTTTTGGAATGATTGCTACAGGTAGTGAGTTTATTTTTGTGAAATTAGTTAAGGAAGAACTACCCCGTTATGGCTTATCCAAAGGTTTTTTAATGCGTAACCCTGGCAATGAATTATACGATGTACTGCGTATTTTGAAGCGTTTAACTCAAATGGTAGCTGCTGAAAATATTAGTATCTAGCTGGGTATATCAATCTGATTGGGGAGCAGTGTCTATAAACTCGAACCTTATTCCTTATTTCAGTTTTGCAGGTTTTGGAGCTATGCCGGAGTCAATCAACTCGTCAAGCCGTCAAAACAGTTGCCGGCATACACTCCAAAACCCGCCTTTAAAGAAGATCACTCCCCTGCAATATTGAAATTTTTTACATTTCACTAGTCAATTTTCAACATTTCTGTAAATTTACAAATACTGTTTTCAGTATTTACGGAAATCATTATTTAATGAGACTGTCTTCATGCTTCGCGCTCTTCCCTCTTGTCGGGTAGCTACCGAGATACCCATAAAACCAAATATCTTCTAAATCTTTCTCAGCTAAGTTTGAGATGCGAAAGCGATTCATTCAGCCGCTTCTCCTTGTAGACGTTCCCGACCTCTTGCTTTAATTGAGGTGAGGAGTGAAGGTATGGTATTTTCGTCGTATTCTGTGTATTCACCATTTTGGAGTTGTTGAATACCTGCGGCTATATCCTGTTTCAAGGATGCAATATTTTGTTGTTTTTGGTGTTCTGCTAGTCGAGATTGTTGGATTTTTTCTAGTAGAATTTGGTATTCTTCTTGGGACAGAGAAAGAATAATTTGAGCGAGGGAGTCAAGGAGTCGGGTGTTAATTGTAGGAATAGATTGGTTCATAATTAAGTATTTGAGTGTTTCTATTGTTAAATAGACCAAGGATTAACAATCACAACCCCTGTCCCAGCAAAATCATTTTCGTTACGAGTAACAAGTGATAGAGAATTTTGCAGAGCGATCGCAGCAATGAGAGAATCCATAGCTGGTAAAGGTCGCCCATTCTGTTCTAATTGCCCAATTAAGTTTCCCCACAACAGCATTGTTGAGAAATCTAAACTTAAAATTCTGTGTTCAAAGCGATTGGGTAGAGTTTTATTCAACCAAGTTGTTAGTGATTCTTTCCGCTTAGATGCGGTCATTTTACTGATGCCTTTAGCAATTTCGCCAATTGTGATTACGCTAAGGTAAAGTGTTTCTGGCACTTGGGCATTTAACCAATCTAAAACTTTTTGATTTGGTTGTTTGGCAACCAGTTCAGAAATTAGGCAAGTATCAAGGAGATAGGTCATTGGTTGAAGTTATCGCGGGGAAAGCTGCGATCTCGGCTAAAGTCGAGTTCTTCGGCGATTCCAACCAAGGGGGATTGACGAAAAAACTCTACGAGTGAGGTGGTTTGTTCTGGGTGCGTGTTCTGTATAGTCAGGCTTTGGGCAAGAAGTTGAATAATATAAAGTTTATCGTTGGGGGAAAGCTGTAAAAGTTGTTGTTCGAGTTCTGAGATAGTCATGATGGAGGTTAAGTGAGGGTAATTTTATTATACTTTCTGCATTTGGAGTTCATCTAATTTAACTCGTTTTTTACCTGTTAATAGTTGCTGATTAATCCGCGTTTTTGTTGTTTGTAGGCTGCGAGTTATTTTTCTAGAGTTGAGATTTCAGTATCGGCTGTGGAGAGGATAGAGGCGATTTTATTTTGTTCTTTGAGTGAGAATTTCGGAACTTCAATATTTCCAACAATTGTAGTGTTTATATTTTTTTGAGTACCCGGTTGACCACTATCTGTTGTGACCTTTCAAACCAGAATTATTTGTAACTATAATTATTGAGTTTCATTAAGGTTGTCTCCATGCTTCGCGCTCTTCCCACTCACCCCGTATCTGATTTACCCATGCCTGAGCATCTTCACCCCCTAGTAAATTGGGAGCTATCCCATAAAAATCAGTCACTTTATATAGGACTAGTATTTGATTTCTGAAAAAACTCCGTACATCTGAAGAGACAGAAAATCAAACGTAGTGTTTCGGAGAAACCACTCAAACATCCATTTTAAATGGCGGAATGTTGGAATTAAAGCACAAAAACGTCGAATCCAGGTTTTTGCTTGTAACCAAATATCTTCAATAGGATTTTGTGATGGGCAATTAGGAGCAAAGCGGATACAGTGAATTTTCCATTGTTCTGGAGGTAAACCTTGATTTACCTCGCCCAAAAAGTTTTGAACCAGATGTGAACGATGATAAGAAGCACCATCCCAAAGAAGAAGCAATCTTTGGTTGGGAGATTGGTCTAATAAATAACGCAAATAATCTGTATTATTTGAATTACCAGCATCATAAGCTTTCAGAAGTAACTTACCGTCGAGATAATCAACTGCCCCATAATATGTCTGTTTATCTCGTTCGTTAACGACTTCAATTGCTATTTCTTGGTCAGTTTTACCCCAGACATAACCAGTTAAATCTCCCCATAACAGATGGCACTCATCTATTAGTAATACTCTCAGTTTTCGGGCTTCTATTTGCTCTTTGTTGCTTGCCAACAATGTTTCAATCTGTTTTTTTTTGCATCTACAGCCTCCTTGTCAGCCTTGGGATTCAAGCCAGTAGTCTTTTTCCAACTGATTCCTGCTGCCTCAAATAAATCGTAATAGCTTCGTTTTGATTCATAGATAACATCATATTCAAAAGCCAATTTATATTCCAATTCTCCCAACTCCCAAATTTCCTTAGTTTGCAACCAAATTAATATTTCTTGGAGCTGTTTATCGCTCAGGTAACTTTTTCTGCCTTTATAATTTAAGCGCAGTCCGCATATTCCATATTCCTTGTAAGCTTGCTTCCAGCTTGTTATTGAACCAACAGATACATCTAAAATTGTTTGAATTTCTTCATACTTATAACCTTGATACACCAGTTTTACAGAAGACAGCTTTTCTTACTTCACGCGCATCTGGGCGACTATCTATAAATTCTTGTAGTTCTGCAATCGCCATTTCTAGATGCTGATTTATCATTGTTCGTTATTAGACACATATCTTTCACCGTATTATCTCGCAGTTTTTTTCAGAAATCAAATATGATTCCTATACTTAGGTTTTTGAGTTACTGCAACAGAATCAACAGATTGCTTAATTTTCTTAACCAAATGTTCTAATACCTGCATTTGTTCCACTAAACTTAATTGATCAATTTCGTTTAAAACGCGCTCAATTGAAAAGCTCATGATTTTTCTCCCTATCTAAAATCCTCAATTCAAACCCCAATTCCTGCAAATACTCACTCATCTTAATTTTGAATCTTGCTAACTCTTCTTCTAACAAATTAATTTCACATTGTGTGGAAAAGGAGTGATACCAATTCACTAAAATTCTGATACAGATCCAAGCCCAGAAAACCTTGTCAATTCAGGATTTATCAATTGCGAATTGTGAATTGGTATGAGGGTGTGGGGTGTAGTAAGGCTTTCAAGTTTTCCCACTCAGCCACATTCTATCCCCTACCTCCCATCTTGACGTTCGTGTAGCGTACTTTAGGGAAGGTCTGAGGAATTACCGTGAAAAATCAGAGATAACTCTCCTGCAACATTGAAATTTTTAGTGTTCGCACTACCCAAATTTAAATATTTCTGTAAATCTATAAATACTGTTTTCAGTATTTACAGAAATGATTATTTCAGTACAAAACCAAAAAGGGGGCGTAGGTAAGACAACGCTGGCAATTCATATAAGTCATGGGCTGGTGTTGAAAGGTCACAACGTGTTGCTAGTCGATGCAGATCCACAAGGGTCATCAAGAGACTGGGCCGCAGCAAGGGGAGAGAAGCCTCCTTTCCCCGTAATAGGATTAGACCGCCCTACCATTCACCGCGACTTACCAGCACTGGCAAAAGATTACGATGATGTGGTGATAGACGGGCCACCGCGAGTCTCGGATTTGGCACGCAGCGCAATTATTGCATCAGACCTGGTTGTGATTCCCATCCAGCCTAGCCCTTACGATATTTGGGCAGCAGAAGAAGTGATTAAGCTGATTCAAGAAGCTTCAGTATTTAAAGAAAACATTAAAGCCGTATTTGTAATTAATCGTAAAATCGTAAATACGGCAATCGGGCGAGATGTGGTAGAAGCCTTGGAACATTACCCTTTCTCAGTATTGAAGTCAACCATCAGTCAGCGTGTTGTGTTTGCAGAATCAGCAGCATCAGGCAATACGGTTCTTGAGGCTGATAAGAGCGGTGCAGCTGCCAAAGAAGTAAAAGCGTTAGTTAATGAGTTGTTAAAACTGGGGGTGTAAATGTCGGCAAAGAAGGTCAATTTTAGTAAAAAGCCTGAAGTACAAGATCCCGTAGACGTAGAGCAATGGGTAACTGCTCGTGAGTCGTTGGTATCTGAAACTCCACATGAAAAAGTTGAAAAAATGAAACGCTTAACCTTGGATATTTCTGAGACATTACACAAAGCAATTAAACGACAAGCATTAGATGCAGGGGTAACAATGGCTGATTTGTTGAGAGACTTGCTGGAACAGCACTATGGAGATAAAAAGTAAAAACGTATTTACAGAAAAATGTATTTACAGAAATAAGGATAAAGAGTTAGCACCCAAACTATTGGGTGCTTGAAAACTGATTATTCAGTTGATTATTTTTGTTCAGTTAAATGCTTCTTCTAGTAGCTCATCGTTTTCTCGATTCATGAGCGATGCCAAATGTGTATGGTTCTCACCTGAGATGGGGGTGCTTACAGATATAGATGTAGAAGCATCGACATCAGAATCAATGCCAGGATTTGCAGAAGAAGGATGACCCCATATACCCTGAGTTCCTAATTCATTCTCTAACCCAAAAGCTTGGGCTAAATAAATAATTTGCTGTTGCAGTTGATAAATTGCAGTTCTGGCCTTGAGCTTCAATTCAGCATCACTGAAACCACCAACCCACTTACAGGCTAAAGGATACCAAAAAGCTGCCAACGCCCAAATAATCATATTTTGACGTGGGAACTCAAGAAATTTATTTTTGGGACTGAGATATTTAATTAGTGTGGCATAAGGAGACTTGAGACTAACTTGAAAACGAAAATCGAGTTGTTCAGACATGATTCGTCACCCTCATAGATGTTCCGCACAAGTAAAAAAAGAGTCCGTAATTATCAGTCAGACGAAATTCCAATCCATGATTTGATACATCATGGAAAAAGTTATGGTTAATTTGGGATTCGAGGTGGTCACACCAGACTTTTTCAGCATGAGGGAATAGACTGTTTAACTCACGAGTTAAATAGTGAGCTGTGCCACCTGCAAAGATAATTTCGTTCACATCCGAGGGGATGCGACTACGTAACCAACTCGCAAGACTAATCCAATATTCTTCGCGTGCAGTTCCAACTGCTGACCTAATTTGCGATATTTCCGTATCTCGTAAACTAGGGTCTTGCACCCGGACTAAGTGAGCTAAAGCCTTGGTGCTGATTCTCGAACCTGCTTTAGAAATTGCGGCTGCTAACTTCAGAGGCTTTTGTCCAGAAACTAAACGTTGTACACAGCTCACTAACTTGTTAAATCCTAAATCTTCAGTGATGCCTTGAGAAATCATGCCTCTGTCCATAATCAGCACAGAGATATTGCGAAAACCAATCATCACCACTGCGATTTTGAGATCCTTTAGACTCGAACCGGGAGTGCGTCCCCGTGAAATTAAACCAAAACCTTCTGGACGACAAAGGAAAGTTTCTAACTCAAAGGAGTATTCCACACCGCGAAACCGAAAACCAGCGAGAGCTTCCGTGACTAATCGTTCAAATAATTTGCGGTCTTCGTATTCACCGTAAGGCAAAAGCACTCCAAGATGGATGCTTGCACCATTCGAGAGAGATTTCTTTTGTGCAAGAGTGCCTACAACTGCCAAAGTTTTATAAACAGCGAGTTCAAACTTGGGTTCAGAAAGTTTTAAATCTGCATAGAATCGGTCTTGGGCGAGAAACCCAACAGCCCGATATTGCCCTTTGTACTCCACCCAAGCAGAATTTTCTGGAGCCGGAGTACCAACACAGCTTGACTCATAAGCAACAAGACTGGCTTTGGGAACTTGGGCAACTTCCGGTTCCATCAGTAGTAATTCCGGGTGGAAGGATTTAAGAGTGTAGAAAATCTTGCTCAGGGATGAACCTGGATCAAAAGCAATTGTTAAATCTGCCATCGCTATTTGCTTGGCTGAGAACTTTATTTATTAAACAACAAGTTGTCAAAAAAAAGGCAAAATTAAGGAATTTTACAGAAAGGCAAAAATAAGGAATATCAAAGGTAAATGAATGGCAGTTGAATGGCAAATACAAGGAATTATTGAATCAGATAACTACCAAAAGTAGGATTTTTTGTAAAATGCAGGAATTCAGGCAGAAATAAGGTATATCCAAGGCACTATTCAGGTATTAATAAGGTAGATAGAAGGTAAATGTAAGGATTTGGAAGCAAAAAATTATCTTGACCAAAGGGAATTATCCCTCTGGACTCCCACCAAAAATTCCTCGCACAGTACGCAAAAAAGTTTTGCCAGAAAATTGTGATAATTTAGAATTTGAATAATCAAAAGAAAACCCGTATTAAGTAATATTAAAAGTTGCATTACTCAACACTACAGAATGTAAGTTACAAGCTTTTAAAGGCAGAAGCGCGTCAAATGATGTCGATGTGCTTCTGGCGTAATAGCCATTATTGGAGTAGTCGCCCCTGTCTCATCAAACAAAGTGATTCTGGTGTAGTGATTCGGGTAGCTTCTTTTCAACAAGTTAATTGGGTAGGTTTTAACTTTTGTAAATATCATGCAGAGGCGATAAGAATATTCAAAAGCCTGCCAGCAAGCGCGAGATTCTTTTATGAGATGAAGTTGAACTCTCACGCAGCTTTCAAAGTGTGGTGTATTGATGGTAAGTATTTTGAAAACCTGATAGATCAATTAAAAAATTACCCAGATATAAGCATTGAATTTATTATTAGCAGTCTTAAGCAAGTAGATGAAATTTTCCAATCTTTAAACCTGACATTCTATGAAAGGAGTGGGCAGTGTTAACAGGCAAGAACACAGAACCACAACAAGCAGTACATTACTTCATGGAAGGGTATTACCAGGAAGGTACATCACGCTGGTCAGGTAAAGGTGCAGAGGAATTAGGACTTGAGGGGCCAGTTGATGATCAAGAAACTTTCTTTAATATCGTTAATGGACTGTCACCGGATGGCAGTCAAAATCTATGTGCCAGAAAGTTGGACACATCAAAACGTCGGGCAGCTACAGACTTTACATTCTCAGCACCAAAAAGTATCAGCCTACAAGCATTGGTAGGTGGGGACGAAAGGCTGATTATTGCCCATCAGTTAGCAGTACAAAAGACCTTAGCAATCATTGAAGAACGTTATAGCTACACCAGAGCCACCACCGAGAAAGGGCAACAACTCATCAGAACTAATAACTTAGTAGTTGCAGAGTTTGACCATATTGAAACCAGGGAACTAGACCCACATCTGCATACTCATGCTTTAGTCATGAATATGACGCAGCTTGAAAATGGTAAATGGTACAGTCTTTTCAATGATGAGATTTTCAAAAACAAGAAATTTCTGGGTATGGTGTACCAGAACTATTTAGCTTTGGAGATACAGAAGCTAGGTTACGAGGTAGAAGCGAGGAAACACGGGCAGTTCGAGATAAAAGGCTTTCAGGAAGAAGACCTGAAAGAGTTTTCTAAACGAAGGCAGCAGATATTAAGTGCAGCAGGGGAGAATGCAACTTGGGCAGAGAGAGAAGCCGCCTGGACTGCTACCCGTAACATCAAGCAAAAAATTAATCCTCAAGAATTAAAAGCCAAGTGGAGAGAGGAAGCAACAGCACTGGGTATCAAATTTGTACAACCGGGAACGCCAGAACCAGAACAAAAGCCCCGGTTAGTCAGCTATGAGAATTTAGAGGATGCGATCGCGCACTGTTCAGAAAGAAATGTAGCGTTCACCCAGGAAGATTTAGAAAAATTCATCCTTAACCAAGGACTAGCGACGGATGTAAGCCAAATTTCGCCGTTAGTTAAAGCCAACCCCGATTTACTCAGCCTATCTCCAGAAAAGCGTGACTTTACCACCCTGGCAGCAGTTAACCGGGAACTAGCAACTATTAAATTGATGCAGAGGGGGCAGGGTCAAGTTAACCCACTTACTCACCCAGAAATAGCTGAAAGCCACCTTGATAAAACGGCTTTAAACTCGGATCAGCGTCGAGCTGTACTGGCAGCAGCAACCACAACCGACCAATTTATTGCATGGCAAGGGGTAGCCGGTGCTGGTAAAACTTTCGCACTTAAAGAATTAAAAGAGATCGCTGCCACTTCTGGCTACACCATTAAAGGTTTTGCTCCCAGTTCGATGGCCGCCAAAGTCCTGAGTCAAGAGTTAGATGTTCAGGCTGAGACTGTTGCCAGATTACTGGTGTCTGAACCAACAGAAGAAACTGAACCGCATCAAGTTTGGGTGGTAGATGAAGCAGGGTTACTCAGTGCCAAAGATGCCCTTGCCCTGTTAGAACGGGCAACCCTTGAACAAGCCAGAGTTTTGTTAGTGGGGGACACAAAGCAGTTATCAGCAGTAGAAGCTGGCAACCCCTTCAAATCGCTGCAACAGGCAGGTATTAAAACCAGCTACTTAAACGAATCTAATAGGCAGCGTGCGCCGAAGCTAAAATTAGCAGTAGACCTGATTGCTTCTGGTCGCATTGAGGAGGGATTTTCGCTCCTAGATGAAAACGGTTGTATTGAGATTGTTACACCAGAATCTAAAATTGCGGCGATCGCCAATGACTATATCACAGCCACACCCGAAGAACGAGCGCGAATCCTGGTATTAGCCGGAACAAACTTTGAACGGTTGGCAATCACCCAAAAGATTCGGGAGCATTTAAAAACCGAGGGCAGTTTAGGGACTGCGACCACTATCACCCAACTGCAAGCCAAAGATTTAACATCGGTACAAATGCGTTACACCCACAATTTTGAATTGGGTGATCTGGTTATGCCCACTCGCAATTACAAACGCCGGGGTTTGGAGAAAGGTAAGCTTTATTCCGTCGTGGGTAAGGACAATGACCAACTAACGCTAAAAGCAACTGATGGGCAATATCTTCAGGTAGATACAGGATTTTCAAAAGCAGTTTACCAACACCAGCATATTGAAATTGCCGAGGGCGATCGCCTGCGCTGGACAAAAAACGACCGTCAACTAGGACGGCGCAACGGTCAAGAGTTTGTAGTTAAAACCATAGCTGGGTCTAACGCTCAAATCGAGTATTTAGATAGCGGTCAAACTGAATTTATTGACCTGCAACAAGCCCAACACCTAGATTATGCAATTGTCAGCACTACATATAGTAGTCAAGGTAAAACTGCTGACCGAGTTCTGATGGCTGCTGACCAAACCATTGGGCAAGAAAGCTTTTATGTAGCGGTTAGTCGTGCTAGGTATTCTTTAAAACTGTACACGGAAGATAAAGACAGTTTACTAGCCCTGGCGCAGTCGAGTAAGGCTAAAGAAAATGCACTCTTCCTGCTAAGACAAAAGGAATTAGAGAAACAGCACCAGTCAAGACTTGAGAAGGAAAAGGTTACATCTGTTGCGATTGTAACTGAGCAGCCCACTTCCAAGCAGCAGGAGCGGAACAGCAAAGAAGCGGAGGAGCAATCCTATACTGAGTTCTCTCCTCTGCACCCCAGCTCCTCTGCCCCTCTGCCCAGTTCTTCCCCTACTGTCAGGACTCAACCACCAAATTTTGCAGAAATTAGTCTTACTGATTCCCAGCAGGAAGATACTCGATTAACGATTAAGCAAGCCATTGATGCACTGTCAGACCGAGAGTTATTGTATTTAGAACAAGCCGTTCAAGAATATTTTTCACAGCCAGTAGCTCAAGTACCAGAACCTATTGATAGGCAGGCTATTGAAGCTGAAATTAGTCAGATTGAGCCACAACTTGATAATTTGTGGATTCTACACGCCACCCAAAAGAAAGCTATTACTGCAATGGAATTTATACCACTTCATAAATTAACTAATAAATATAATTCGACTCTAGAGCAGCAGTTACAAACTATTGAAACTATCAAAGAATTATTTACCCATAAACAACAGCTTCAATCATTGATTCAAGAATACGAGACTCAGGTTGAAAATCATTCAGACTGGGAGAAACAGCAGGAAACTATTGAGATGAAAACTATTGCTGAAGTTTTAAATTCGCCACCACTACAAGAACGATTGATTAATATTAAAGAGGAATTATGTCAAAAACAACAGCAGAAACAAGCTGAATTAATAGCTCAGTACCAATCTTCAATAAAGCCACGCCGAGGAATGAGACGTTAAATGGGATCTCTAGAAATTGGGACACCTTTACAAACACATCTGGATTATCTGTTTAAACAGATATAATTGCTAGGTCAAAAAAGGGATAAAATAAGAGCCATTTGTTTAAATGGCCAGAATATTCGTAGCATCAATTACAGGTTTAGTGGACAGAATGGCGATTTTAACTTGACTGCTTGAGCCTACACCGTCAATATCAAAGAAAAGTGCGCCAGTTGATTGATTGTAAATAAAGCGATCGCTCTCATCTTTGGCTACTGAACCCAAGACGAACTGAGTCTCAACCAGCATACCAACTACAAGCCCACCGCCAAAACCAGCCGCGTCAACACGAATTTTATCATCGACAAAATTAAAGTCTGTAATAGTGTCAATCCCATCGCTAATTGGTGAAGAGAAACCAAAGATATCTTTTCCAGTACCACCAGTTAGGCGATCGCTTCCCAGACCACCTACAAGGATATCGTTACCGTTACCGCCAGTCAGAGTATCATTGCCCTGATCACCATTGAGAGTATCATCGCCATCTCCACCGCTAATGATGTCATTGTCATCACCACCAGATAAGCTGTTTTTGGCAGCATTCCCAGTAATATTATTTTTTAAAGTATTACCTGTACCATCGATGGCACTGCTACCAGTCAAGATAAGATTTTCTAAGTTATCCCCCAGTGTCCGAGTCACACTAGTACGGACGGTATCAGTTCCCTCATTCTCTGCTTCTGTGATTTGGTCGTTGCTGCTATCAACGTAGTAAGTATCATTACCAGCACCACCAATCATCACATCATCACCAACACCACCATCTAAGCTGTCATTGCCTGCACCACCATCCAAGGTGTCATTCCCAGCATTTCCTCTGAGGGTATCATCATTGCCACCACCAGTGAGGCTGTTATCAGCACTGTTTCCTATAATAGTGTTTTTCAAGTCATTACCATTACCATTAATGGCATTACTACCTGTAAGAATCAAATTTTCTAAATTGTCATCTAATGTCCAACTAAAAGATACACGGACAGTATCAGTACCTTCATTAGCTAATTCTGTGATTTGGTCGTTGATACTATCAACATAGTAAGTATCGTTACCAGCACCGCCAATCATTAAGTCATCACCAATACCGCCATCTAAGGAATCATTACCAGCACCACCATCCAAGGTATCATTCCCAGCATTTCCTCTGAGGCTATCGTCGTTGTTATCACCAAATAGGGTGTTATCGGCACTGTTTCCTGTAATAGTGTTTTTCAACCCGTTCCCAATCCCATCAATGGTACTACCACCAGTGAGAATCAAATTTTCTAAATTTTCGGTTAATGTCCAACTTACACTGGCATTAACGCTATCAGTACCTTCATTCAGTAACTCTGTGATTTGGTCATTGATACTATCAACATAGTAAATATCATTACCAGCACCACCAATCATCAAGTCATCACCAACACCACCATCTAAACTGTCATTTCCTGCACCACCGTCTAGGGTGTCTTTACCAGCATTGCCTCGCAGGATGTCATCATTATTGCCACCAAAGAGGCTGTTATCAGCATTGTTTCCTATAATGGTGTTTTTCAAGGCATTACCAGTGCCATCGATAGCATCACTACTGATGAGAGTCAGGTTTTCTAAATTCTCGCCTAGTGTCCAACTCACACTGGAGTTGACGAGATCAGTGCCAGCATTGAATGCTTCTGTAACTTCGTCGGTGCTGCTATCAACATAATAAATATCATTGCCAGTACCACCAATCATCACATCGTCACCGACTCCACCATCTAAGGTGTCATTACCAGCACCACCATTGAGAATGTCGTTTCCTTCCTCTCCTTTGAGGGTGTCATTACCACCTTCACCATTGAGAGCATCATCACCAGCTTTGCCACTGAGGGTGTTACCGCCGCTATTACCTGTAATGATGTTGTTGAGTGTATTACCTGTACCTGAGATGTTGCCTGTACCAGTTAAAATTAGGTTTTCTACATTTTCACTAAGTGTATGGCTAACTGAGGTGCGGACAGTATCAGTTCCTGCCTCTGGGTTCTCAAATACTTTGTCGCCACTGTTATCAACAATATAAATGTCATCGCCTAACCCTCCAGTCATGGTATCTGAGCCTGTACCACCATCCAGGGTATCGTTACCTGCTAACCCAGAAATAATGTCATTGCCACCCAAGCTTTGAATGTTGTCGTTATTGGGTGTGCCAGTTAGGGTGTTGTTGCCCGATGTGCCAACAATATTATTGATGAGGTTAGTAATAGTCAGGACAAAGCTATCACTAACGCTAGCATTGCTGGTGTCGATTGCTTGTACTGTAATATTCAGTGTCCCAACATCAGCATTTCCTGGAGTGCCACTAAATGTGCGGGTTGTGGGATTAAATGTTAGCCAAGTTGGTAAGGGGTTGTTGTCTGCTAATGTTGCAGAGTAAGTCAGCGCGTCACCCGTGTCGATATCGTTGAAGGTGCTGAGGGGTATTTGGAAGGTGAAGGGGGTATTTGTCCCAGTGGTTTGGTCAGCGATCGCACTTCCTACAATTGGTGCATCATTAGTATTAACTACTGTCACAGTGAAGGTATCATCAACACTTGCCCCTGCACTATCAGTGGCGGTGACTGTGACGTTGACACTACCGACTTCATTGTTAGTAGGTACACCACTAATAGTCCGAGTTGCAGCATCAAAAGTCAGCCAACTCGGTAAAGTTGTAGAGTAAGTCAGAACATCACCAGCATCGGCATCAACAAAAGTGTTGGTTGGGATAACAAAAGTAAAGTTTGCATCTTCGTTGATGATTTGATCAAGAATAGGATTAGCAACTGTAGGTGCTTGATTGGTGATAATTTGTTGATTACCGAAATCAACGTCTGTGCGGACTTGTCCAGCGTTGAGGTTGACGGTGTGAACTTGGTTAATTGTATTGTTTGCTGGGGTAGTGCTGTTATTGTTATTATTGCTACCTGGATTAACGGGATTGGGGTTAAGACTTGTACCACTGAGGTTGAGAATTCCTTGCGCTAGTTGCAATAAGTCTACGCGGGGGTAATTTATTCCGGTGTTGGTGACGTTATCGTTTTCGTCATCCCCATCGTTAATCGTGACACTGTTGCTGTATAGCAGATTGCGGAATTCATTGACTGTCAGTTTGCGACCGAGTTTTTCTTGTGCTATCTGTTGAGCAAGGGTTGCCACACCTGTAATATAAGCGGTAGCTTGGCTAGTTCCGCCGAGAGTGGTTGTGCCGCCGTTGGCATTTGCACCTGTAATTAAGATACCAGGGGCAAAGATATCTAATAGTTCTGGGTGGCGTTGCGAGAAACTAGCGATTTGGTCGGCGCTAGTAGTGTAATCAATTGCACCACCGACGAAGTTTTTCGTCCCGCCAAAGTTACCCGCCCAAACTGCACCCACAGCAATCACATTGGGGTCGATAGCGGGGTAAGCCAGACCTATATTGCTGCCGTATTGGTAGAAACTGTTACCTGCGGCGGCGTTGATGATGATATTATTGGAGGCGATCGCACTTAATTCATCCCCAATCCCATAACGTCCGGTGGCTGTTGTCCAGTTCCCACTATCACCAATGGAAAGGTTGACAGATGCAATATTATATGTATTGCTGTTAGCCGCTACCCATTGCAAAGCTTTTTCTAAATCTGCGAAACTACCAGCACCATTATCTTTAAAGACTTTCAGGACGATAATATTAGAATTAGGTGCAACACTGCTGAAGATGCTAGCAATGTGAGAACCGTGATTATTGCGATCGCTTGCGTCTGCGTCGTTATCGGCAAAGTCATATTGATAGACGATTTTATCAGCAATGCCGTTATTGTCAGCATCAGCACCGAAGAAGGGATGATTTAAGTCAATCCCAGTGTCGATAATAACGCTAGTTAAACCATTACCTTTGATGTTAGCAAAGCGACTATCTGCCCAAAAGTTATTCACATTAATTAAGGAAATCGCCTGAGAGTCACCTGCACTAGTAATTGCGGTACTAGGAGTTTCGAGGGGAGGGGTGACAGTAATATTAGATGGGGCTTCGTCATCAATAATTGTGACAGTGGCTATCCCTTGATTCCCGATAACTGCGCCACCGGTGGGGTTAGTCAGCTTAATTGTGAAATACTCATTGCCTTCAACTTTGCTATCATTGCGAATCTTGATGGCGTTAGGATTAGCTAACAGGGCATTTTGTACGGAGATGAGTTTGCTAGTTTCATTTTCTGCAAATGTAATTGTAAACGGCACATTATTGAAATCATTATTGACGGAACTAGCCGCACAACTACAACCCGCAGCCGTACCATCAGTAAAACTCAGTGTGGCACTAACTACACCACTGGCGTTACCTGTGCGAGTTACCCAAACTTCTGCGATCGCTGTACCGTCTTCCTTGACTATGTAATTAGCTGCACTAAAGTTCAGTTGTATCCCGTTACTATCACCAGGAGAAATAATATCTAAGCTAGGGATAGCCAGGGGAATGTCAGCATTAGTGGTAGTAATATTAGTACCAGGGAAAGTTTGTTTCCATCCTGGTTGCTGCACTTCTGCTACAGTGTAAATTCCTGGACGCAGATTTGTAAATTGATAATTACCGTTAGCGTCAGTGATAGTGGAGATTTCGCCGTTGTCTAATTGTCCGTTGGTGTTGCTATCGAGGTAAATTGTCCAGCCTTGTAAACCAGATTCTCCAGTATCTTTCACCCCATCCCCATCCACATCATTCCACTTCATCCCGCTAATTTCGGCATCGTTATCAGTGATGTTGACGGCAATATCAGCTAAGGTGACATTACTGTAATTTGTATCTGTACTGCTGACACTGTGATTGATGCTGCTAGTATGATTCCCTTCAGTGATAGCGTCATTAACTGCGGTGACGGTAACTGTTTGGGGAATATTCCAGTTAGCAGAGGTGAAGGTGAGAGTAGTTTTATCGGTGGTAATTTGACTACCAGGATTTAAGGTGATAGTGACATCTGCTGTAGGTTGAGTTCTGAGAACGAGAGTATAACTGTCAGTATTACCGCCTTCAGTGACGACTGTACTACCAGCACTTTGAGTAACAGTAATGCCAGGAGTAGGAGGTGCAACAATGGTAAAGGAAGTGGTTTTTGCTGCATCACCACTATTACCAGCGTTATCTTGAACTGTTGTTGCATCAACCCGTAATTGATAAGTTCCAGGGGTGTTAAAGTTAGTTAAGCCGTTAATGCGGTAAGTTGTACCGGAGAGAAATTCAACTGTAACAGTGTTGGGAAGGGTGAGATTTTCACCGTTACGGCTGAGGGTGATGTCGTTTCTGTCGAAGGTATTCAGGTTAATTTGTTCGGAGAAACGGACATCAATAAAGTCAACAGGCGCAATTACAGAGTTTAGGGGAACATTGAGGAATTCTGTAATTGTTGGTTTCGTGACATCGGCAAACAGACTTATAGTAGTTGTCGTGATGTTTCCGGCGGTATCTTGCACTTGCACATCCACATCTCGACTACCAGGAGATGGTAGTTGAATCTTACCGCTAAAGCTTGTACCTGTGACAGTCGCTTGTCCCAGGGTTTGGGAGGTGGTTTTGTCAATTAACGAGACACGCAAACCTGTTTCACCCAAATCACCAATGACAGTCAATGCAGTGCTGTTAACCCGAATTTGTCCGAATTGGTTGAGGACACCCAAACTAGCTGAGGTTGTTTGCAGACTATTTGGGGATGGGGTAGCTGTCACAGAAATATTGCTGGGAATAGCGGGTGCTACAGTATCCATCACCCAAGTTTCTGACTGTGTACCTGTACCCGCGTTACCAGATAAATCTTGAATACCACTACCATTAACGGTGAGATTGTAAGTTCCATCTGTTGCAGTAAACCCACTCAGTCCATTAATGCGGTAGGTAGTATCGTTAACGGCGGTGACAGTGACAGCGTTGGTAATTAAATTCGCGCCACCATTGCGGGTGAGGGTGATATCCTGCCAAGTGAAGGTGCTAAGGTCAATTTTTTCTGAGAAAGTGACATTAAGAGAAGAGACAGGTTGATTGCGCGGGTCAACTAACAAATCTACAATATCAGTGACTATCGGCGCAGTGGTATCTGAATTACCTGTAGGTGTTTTAATCCAGGTTTCACTAACTGCACCTGTACCCAACTTCCCGCCAATATCTGCAATTCCTGCGGCGTTCACTGTCAGTTGATAAGTGCCATCTACGTTAGTTAAGTTACTCAACCCAGTGATTTGGAATCGGGTAGGAGATTGGGCGACAATTGCCACACCAGAGGTAATTAGATTTGCGCCACCATTCAAAGTTAAAGTGATATCGCTGATATCAAATGTATCTGCTTTAACTGCTTCCGAGAAGTCAACGGTAATAGCATTGACTGGGTTAGAACGGGGGTCTGGGCTGACATCTATAATATCTGTGATGCTGGGCCCGCCTGGGGTGTAGATGACGGTGTAGGTGGTGTTGCCTGCGGTAGAATTGCGATCGAGGAAATGTAGAATATTTTCGTAGATGGGACGACCTGTGGCGGGGAAGGTGCGGTCAGTTGTCCAAACGTTATCTAGTTTGACTTCGCTACCATCAGCACGTAATACCTTTTGGATATCAAATTGGGCATTACTGGGGTCAGCAAGGCGGAAATAATTCCAACCTGCGTTCACAGTAGCAGAAATTTGGACGCTCAAGTCGCCTGTTGTTGCCGGTGCATCGGTGGTGATATCAGTTGCAGCACTGACGGGTGCTGTTCCTCCCTGACTGAAGTAGAGAGTATCAGGAGTGAATTTCGCGTCAAAGATATCATTAACTAAAAAGTCGGGGAGTCCGTCGTCTGTGGGTTGGTTGATTTGGACTTTGCGCGTCAGTTCGTGAATTTTGACATCCTTAATTAAGGAAAGTTCAGCTTTACCGAGATTATTGATATGTTCAAAGGTGGCTTTGTAGTCGATGAATTTACCTTGCAGAGATGATTTAAGTAACCAGTCAGCGACGGCAGTTTGTCCAGCCGCAATATTGCCAAAGTTGACAGTTAAAGAAGGACTAACACCAGTACCGTTGACTTCTGAACCGATAATTTGGAAATCTACGAGTAGACCTTTTTCATTATCAACAATCTTCGGTTGACCAGAAGTAATTTTTAAGTTTTTGGCTTCTCCTTTACCTTCGTTTCTCACTAATACTGCTAGAGAGTAAGGAACGGATGTTTCAATAATATCATTGGTGAATGGGTCGTCAGCGAATACATCTCGTTGATGGAAATAGTCAAGATACAGTTCCGCTTGGGGATAAACGGTGATGGGGGTGGAAACCAGAGGAACTGTTATAGTTTTACCGTTTTCTAAGTAGGAAAGTGTACCACCTATACTGTATTGAGTTGCAGTTTCTGGTGCAGCTAGATTAGTGGGGATGAATGTCCATTGAGCAGAACCGATACCTTCATCTACGCTAGTTGTCGGGTCATCTTTGATGAGAATACCTGTACCATCAACGGCGGTGATATTGCTGAGAATAGGTGAAGTAATGCCAAATAAGTCGTTAACTATATTGCCGCTTTCGTCTTTGATTTGCAGGATAACAGAGAGGTTTTCGAGGTTGGTAGCGTTACCGTTTTCGATTTCTAAACTACCCAGAAAAGCAGCGCGGGTCATTACTGCTTCTTGGTCGATTTTGATGGTGACTTGAGCGCAGACACTTTCAGATGTACTTTCTAGTAGTGTTTCTCCAGTATCAGCATTTATTGAGGTCACACCAAAGTTTCTACTTAACCTTTCTAAAAGTTCTAATAAGTCTTCTGTAGTTTGCTGTAACTCTGAAAAAATATCTGTGAAGCCTTTATCCACACTAATCTGAAGTGCTTTATCAGCTACAGCAAAAATACTATAAAAAGTGTCTAAACTAATAAAATCAATACTTTGACCAGAGGGAACATCATTTTGTGTAAAAATTCCAGCACTCCAAGTATCAACACTGCGATTCCATCGATCTACCAATTGTTCAACATGAGCATTAGTAACATTTCCAGGTAAAGCGATATTGAGAAGTTCATCAAGCTCTACTTCAGAAATTTTGACTCCATTAGGATCATTTTCGTCAATTTTCGACAAAAATTTATCCATCCATTTATCGAAGATATCATCTTGAATATCTTGAGAAAACCAATCTTCATTAACAAAAAGGTATTTTTGAATGTCAATCAAGGGTTGAAAACGATTTGATAAAGAAATGATCTTATTTAAGAATGATAATAATTCATCTAAGCCCGAATTATTGATAATGCCTGACTCTTGTGAGTAACTATTAAGCAAATTATCAAAATTATTTTCTTCTAAAATATTACTAGAAATTAAATATCCACAAGCTTGATAGACTTCATAAATACAACCAAGTCCTGTGACAATAGCATCTACCTTACCGCTAATTTGTCTCGCAATGTTCAAAGCTCCTTTTGCGCACTTCCATAAAGCATATTGAAGAGCAATTACTTTTTCGTAGCTATATCCAGGAGTTTGGTATACCTCCCATAAGCCTTTAAAACAGTCCAGACCTTCTTTGAAACCAGTTAAAATTCTTTCTGACTTACTCTCTATCCCATCCTTTTTATTAAATCCAACAAGCGCAAGAAGAATATCAAGTGAGCATTGTGGAATAAGAAGTGCAAGTTTATCTAAACATGGGATTACTGACGAACCCGGTGGATTAGGATTAGTATTACAATTGGTTGAAATAATAACTGGTGTGGAACTATAAATACCACCAGCACCGCCACCGCCACCGCCGCCACCACCACTACCGCCACCTCCAATACCAATACCAATACTAGGTAAACCACCACCACAATTGCCTTCTACATTATTAATCACAATTGTTGTGGATCTTTGGACATCAATACCACCACAGGGATAAGAATGAATGATAGAACTAGAAATTGAACATGGAACTTGAGGTGTAGAAGCAAGACTTAATTCACTCTGACCATTAGGCAATGTATCAAAATCAGCAATTCTTGTAATTCTTACTGGAACAGTTAAAGAACTTTTAGCTGATAAAATATCTACATCATTAATTAAAGGCTCAATTTTATAGAAAGGATGACTACCAAAATTCAACTTAATATCATTGGCAGCAATTAACCCATGATTAGTCACAGTCATATCAATTTGCATGACTTGACCAATTACCTGTAAATCTTTTAAATCAATTAAAGGTGGGTTAATGGTAACAACTGGAATGGGAACATCGGTTTCAAACGTAGATTGAACACTAATTGTATAACGGTCTTCAATTTCTGTAGGCGTTACCGTCCAAGTATACTTAACTGTTTGACGTGACAAGAAAGCTTGAATATTCTCTGTTTCTCCAGCACCAATATAGATATTTTGCTGATAAGAATCGTGATTATCTGCATTAATTCTGAGTGTGTAATACCCCTCTGCTAAATCTGTGAAGGATAAAATACCATCTGCATCTCGCTCAGAAAAGATAACTTTGCTGCTAAATGGATCTATAAGCGTAATTGTGGCATTTTCTAACCTGGGCGAACCTTCAGCAAAGAAGAATAATTCATCGACTACATTAATATTTAGATTCCCTTTAGCTTCTGAAACGGCACGGAAATTAAAGGGTAATCTTATAGATGTCTCCGCACCTGCAATTACTAAATCGCCATTATAAACTGTTAATTCCTGCGTTGCAGATGGTTGTAATAATAGAGAAACTTTGGTTGATTCCCCTGGGTTAAGTGAAGGTATTTCTACAGGAGAGGCTAACTTTAACCAAGGTGCTTCGGGAAGCAATACATCTAACTCCCCAGAAGCAATTCCCCCTTGGTTAGTTACTGTAAATTCAACTAATGTTTGTCCTCCCCGTAACATACTGGCTTGTAAGCTGCTGGTGTCAGCTACTAAGCGGGGTAGAATTTGCTCGACATTCACCGTTACAGGTAAAGTTGCGCTAACTCCTTCGGTAGTATTGAGGCGAATTTGTAACTGGTCGTAAAGTAAGCTGTCATCAGGAACGGTGATGTTGTAGTTAACGGTGATTTCTTCGTTCCCGGCGAGGCTGGTTTTTTGTGGTGTAACTTCTACAGTCCAATTACTCGGCGCATCGATGATATTTGCTGTTAGTCCTGATAAGCCAATATCACTGAGGTTTTGCAGTTTAACTTGTCCGTTAAAGGTTGTCCCTTCAACAATTCTTTGTGTTACCTGCTGCAAGAATTGGTCATTCTGCTCAAACCGCATTCCTAATAGGGTAAATTGGTCTTCTGCGGTGTTATCTTCATTTGTAAAACCAGGGAAATAAGCGTTAATGTTGTAAGTCCCCGCTTCACCTGGGAGGGGATTAAACTGTCTGACAAAGTTACCGTTAGCATCAGTAAATGAGTCAAATTCTCGAATTGTGCCTTTATTTTCTACCCTGACTTTGACAAATTCAAATGCTACAGGAGAATTATCACTGTTACTAATAGCCTGTCCACGCAAAACTATAGGGTTTCCAGCTAAGGCTGTTTCTGTATCTGTGTAAACTGTAGCTCGATAGGCTGGGGTGACTGTAAATGGTGTAATGGTTGTATTATTATTTTCCCCAATTCCTACGCCTTCATTAACTGTATTTCCTGTGTCAGTGTTGGCAATTAAATAATACTGTCCAGGGGTACGCGGTGCAAAGTAAGTAACGGTGCGTTCATAGGATGTCCCTGGTGCAAAGTTAGCGGGATTTTCTTCACTGCCTAAACCAAATTCTCCTAATAATGTATCATTGGCATCAAGTTTGTTATCTGTAGATAGATACACTCTGTCTTTCCAACTTCCCGCCGCAGCAATAATGCCATTATTAGCAACTGTGTAAGTAAATTGAGATTGTTTTCCTGTATAGGTGGGTTGAATTCCTTGTAAATTAGTAACTATTAAATCGGGTACATTAATATCAGTTACTTCTAAATTATCTGTACCACTATTTAACCCATTGGCTGAAGCAGTAATCACAACACTTTGGCTACCATCATTAATACCATCACTAACTCCGGTAATTGTAAATGTGGCAGAGGTTTGTCCCGCCGCTATTGTGACTGTGTTGGGAACGGTGGCTTCTGTGGTATCGCTAGAATTGAGGATGACAACTAACTCACTACTTGTATTTGTATTCCGAGTAATGGTTGCTGTTGCTGTTCCTGTTTCTGAGATAAAATCGCGGTCAATGGTTAATTTTAAACTGGGACTTTCGTTATCAATGACATTTAAATTAGCAGTGGTATTTCCTGTTTGTAAGGCTATATTCGTGTTGGTATAGACAGGTTTAGCCGTAATAATTACAGGTTGTGTACCATCGACAATGGTGTCATCAATGCCTTGAATTTCAAAGGTAGCTGAGGCTTGATTAGCTGCAATGGTGACAGTCGCAGGGACTGTAGCTTCTGTGGTATCACTGCTAGATAGTTGAACTACTAAGGGGATATCTGTGACGATATTGCGGGTGACAGTTGCGATCGCTTTCCCACCATTCTCATTTATATTAGTGGTATCAACGGTTAAGCTGAGAGTTACTGCATCATTATCAATGACACCAACGCTATCAGAACCACTGATAAATCCCGGTGCTGAGGCAATGATACTGTAATTTCTCGGCAGTTCAATTAAATTATCGTCAATAGCCGTGATACTAAAGTTAATTGAACTTGCACCTACAGGAATTGTTACTGTGGTAGGTACTGTCAGTTGTGTGTTGTCGCTATTAACTAAGGTGACAGTCAGGGGTTCTGTGGTATCAGTGTTGCGGGTGACTGTTCCCTGAATGGTGTTACCTTCGGTAAGTTGTTCGGCTGTAATATTAACGGTTAATGTCGGTTTAAAATCATTGTCGATAATATTGACAACTGCGCTGTTTTGTGTGCCAATTGTCGCGCCATTGCTGGGATTAGTCAGAGTTAAATTGATGGTTTCACTGCTTTCTAAAATGCTGTCATCAATGATGAGGATGTTGACAGTTTTGCTGGTTTCGCCATCGGCAAAGTTAACGGTAATTGAGTTATTGTTATAGTCGCTACCTGCTGTTGCTGTACCATTTGTGAGGTCAACTCTGACACTAACTGCACCATCACTACCACCCGTGCGAGTTAAAGTTACAGATGTAACAGGTGTACCATTTTCATTGATGGAGTAACTAGCATTGCTAAACTGAATAACTCCAGCTAAAGCATCATTATCAACAATGTTTAAAATTGCTGTTTTTTGAGTACCTAAAGTTGCACCACCAGTCGGATTAGTTAATGTTAAATTGACGGTTTCTGTCGCCTCAAATACTGTGTCATTAATAACGGGAATCGTAACAATTTTACTAGTTTCTCCCGCCGCAAAGTTAACAGTAATTAGGGTATTAGTATAGTCAGAGGGTGAAGTAGCTGTACCATCACTCAGTTCTATAGTTGCAGAGACGGCGGTATTAGTTGCACCAGTACGTACTACTCTCACTTGGTTAATAACAGTACCATCTTCATTAACGCTGAAACTGCTATTAGCAAAGGCTAACTGCACATCGTTATCAACGATTACCAAAGTTGCATTTTGTTGACTACCCAGAATTGCACCACCAGTAGGATTAGTCAGGGAGAGGTTAATTGTTTCATTGCCCTCAACTAAAGTATCGTTGGTGATAGGAATAGTAACGATTTTACTGGTTTCGCCGTCGGCAAAGTTGACGGTAATGGGAGTATTGTTGTAATCATTAGGTGCGATCGCACTCCCATTACTAGGTGTCAAAGTAACGCTAACTGCGCCGCTTGCACCGCCTGTCCGGGTAATAGTCACAGCCGCAACAGGTGTACCGTCTTCATTGATGCTGTAGTTGGGACTGGTGAACGCGAGAGTTCCAGGTAAGGGATCGTTATCAATAATCGTTAATACGGCGGTATTTTGTGCGCCAATGCTTGCGCCACCTGTCGCATTGCTGAGAGTTAAATTGATGGTTTCATTGAGTTCAGAAACAGTATCGTTAACTATAGGAATCGCAACTGTCTTAGTAGTTTCCCCGTTAGCAAAGTTAACTATAATTGGGTTGCTATTAAAGTCGCTAGGTGCTGTTGCTGTACCGTTACTAGGAGTTAAGGTAACACTAACTGCACCATCACTACCACCAGTCCGATTAATAGTGATTGCTGTGACAGGTGTACCATTTTCATTGATGCTATAGTTAGCTGCACTAAAGGCGATCGCACCAGGACGAGCATCGTTATCGACAATAGTTAAAGTCGCTGTTTTTTGAGTTCCCAGAGATGCGCCACCTGTGGGGTTAATCAGGGTAAGATTGACAGTCTCATTGGATTCATAAATGGTGTCGTTAACGATGGGGATAGTAACGATTTTACTTGTTTCGCCATCAGCAAAGTTAACGTTAATGTTAGAGTCGTCGTAATCACTAGGAGCTGTGGCTGTACCATTAGTTAGAGCCAAAGTTATACTAACTGCACCAACTGTTCCCTGTTCACGGGTAATTGTAATGGTGGCGTTGTTACTTTCAGGAGTGCTAAAAGTAGGCTGACTAAAAGAAAGTAAACCCGATTCGTTTTGCGCTTCGATGAAAACACTGGAATTAAGATTTAATCCTGTAACTCCTTCAATAATGGCAATGAGTTCATCGGGTTCGCCAGTGGGTTTGTTAATGTAAATTGCCGTGCCAGTGATGCCAGTGATGGGAGATATCCCCAGGATGTAGTTAGTTTTTGGGCCTGTGAGTTGGATGATATCTTCATTAGCGTTAAAGCCAACAATCCGGGCGTAATCTGTTGTCCCTGCGGTGGTAGTGTTGCCATCATCATAGAAGGTAGTAGCTGCATTACCGATAACGTAAATGTCTCCGGCTGCACCACCTTGGAGGGTGTCAATTTCTCCCAATCCTGGGTTGAGAGCGTTTTGAGCTACACCAATCAGGAGATCGCTTCCACTCCCTGCATTGATGGTATCATTGCCTGCACCGCCGACAATGGTGTCATTGCCATCACCTGTGCGAATATTATCATTGGCTGCTGTACCAGTAATCTCAAACCGCTCAATGTTAGAGAAGCTAACTGTGTCGTAACTAGAGCCATTGTAGGCTTGATAAAAACCGTTAAATCCCCCTGCGCCATTGCTGGATACCGAGCTAGAGATGCCAGCAATGGAACCAGTGTTGGTGTTACTGGAGTAATCGACAATTAACAGGTCATTCCCTGCCCCACCATCTACGCTGTCGCTTCCTAATCCTGCATTAATTGTGTCATCGCCACTGCCAGTGTTGATAGTGTTGTTGTTGCGCTGGGTAAAGCTGATGACATCGTTGCCACTACCAGTGGTTATGTTGGTGAATACTTCAATATTAGTGACACTTGTGCCATCTGCTAGGGTGATGGCAGTTTGAGTTATACCTGTATCATCGACATTTATAGCCGTAGTTAGTGTACTGAAGTTGGCATCGACTAGGGTATCTATTCCCTCTCCGCCATCAATGATGTTGATGCCTGTTCCTGCGGTGATAGTATCATTTCCTAAACCACCCGCAATGGTGTCGTTGCCGCTACCGCTAGTGATAGTGTCGTTACCATCACCACCTGTGATGTTGTTGTTCCCACTCCCTGCATTGATGGTATCATTGCCTGCACCGCCGACAATGGTGTCATTGCCATCACCTGTGCGAATATTATCATTGGCTGCTGTACCAGTAATCTCAAACCGCTCAATGTTAGAGAAGCTAACTGTGTCGTAACTAGAGCCATTGTAGGCTTGATAAACACCGTTAAATCCCCCTGCGCCATTGCTGGATACCGAGCTAGAGATGCCAGCAATGGAACCAGTGTAGGTGTTACTGGAGTAATCGACGATTAACAGGTCATTCCCTGCCCCACCATCTACAGTATCGCTTCCTAACCCACTGTTAATTGTGTCGTCGCCACTACCAGTGTTGATAGTGTTGTTGTTACGCTGGGTAAAGCTGATGACATCGTTGCCACTACCAGTGGTTATGTTGGTGAATACTTCAATATTAGTGACACTTGTGCCATCTGCTAGGGTGATGGGTTGATTGCCAGTGTCATTAATATTCAGACTGGTGGTAGCCGCACTGAAGTTGGCATCGACTAGGGTATCTATTCCCTCTCCGCCATCAATGATGTTGATGCCTATTCCTCCGGTAATGGTGTCGTTTCCTGTACCACCACTAATATTGTCATTCCCACCTCCATCATTGATGGTATCATTGCCTGCACCGCCAACAATGGTGTCATTACCATCGCCTGTGCGAATATTATCATTAGCGGCTGTGCCAGTAATTTGAAATCGCTCAATGTTAGAGAAGCTAACTGTGTCGTAACTAGAGCCATTGTAGGCTTGATAAACACCGTTAAATCCCCCTGCGCCAATGCTGGATACCGAGCTAGAGATGCCAGCAATGGAACCAGTGTAGGTGTTACTGGAGTAATCGACAATTAACAGGTCATTCCCTGCCCCACCATCTACAGTATCGCTTCCTAACCCACTGTTAATTGTGTCGTCGCCACTACCAGTGTTGATAGTGTTGTTGTTACGCTGGGTAAAGCTGATGACATCGTTGCCACTACCAGTGGTTATGTTGGTGAATACTTCAATATTAGTGACACTTGTGCCATCTGCTAGGGTGATGGGTTGATTGCCAGTGTCATTAATATTCAGACTGGTGGTAGCCGCACTGAAGTTGGCATCGACTAGGGTATCTATTCCCTCTCCGCCATCAATGATGTTGATGCCTATTCCTCCGGTAATGGTGTCGTTTCCTGTACCACCACTAATATTGTCATTCCCACCTCCATCATTGATGGTATCATTGCCTGCACCGCCAACAATGGTGTCATTACCATCGCCTGTGCGAATATTATCATTAGCGGCTGTGCCAGTAATTTGAAATCGCTCAATGTTAGAGAAGCTAACTGTGTCGTAACTAGAGCCATTGTAGGCTTGATAAACACCGTTAAATCCCCCTGCGCCAATGCTGGATACCGAGCTAGAGATGCCAGCAATGGAACCAGTGTAGGTGTTACTGGAGTAATCGACAATTAACAGGTCATTCCCTGCACCACCATCTACAGTATCGCTTCCTAATCCTGCGTTAATTGTGTCGTCGCCAGAGGTTCCGGTTATTGTGTTATTTCCGTTAGTACCAGTGAAATTCTGCTGTTCAACTGCGATCGCCTGCCCATCAATAGTAATAACTGCTGAATCATCCTCCGCCTTTAACTGTGCCAAAGCTTCATTACCAAGACTTTCCCCGTGTACTAATGCCGAGAAAATTGCCCCTTCATCCCCAGCACTATCATCATCATTCAAAATACTATCAACTCGATGCCCAATTTCCTCTAACAACAGCCCAACTAAATTTTCTGGATTCCCGTGATTCGCTTGCAAAAATTCCCAAGATAGATAAATCCGGTTAGTAAATACCCCATAAGCTCCATTCGCACCATTAATATCTGCTGCATTGCGAATCGCTATTTGAGGAATAATACTAAAATCCCCTGCTAACCACGTTGTTCGTAAAAAGTCAACCGCAGCCCCTTCCCCAAAAGCTACTGCCATCTTTTGAGCAAAATCTGAGTCATCAGCAAAAGCTCGCAATCGTTCTTGCACCAGCACCAAAGCTTGTTCTAAAGTCCCTAACGTAGTTGTGTCTACGCTCAAGGGAGACTCTACAACTAGATTGCCACTGAGGATGTAAGTATTATTCATCTTCTGTTTAGTCTTTATAAGTGGGATGCAGGATAAGCAGAATTAAAGCAATTGGAAATAGAGTAATTCAGCAACAAGCACGCCAGCTTGAATAGCAACCTCAAGCAGTAAGAGCCTGTAATACTAACGAAGTCTTAAGTTAAAAAATATGAGGACATTTAAATGGTTAATAAATGCTCATTAACAACACAGATAAGTTTATAAATAACTGAATCAGCAAAATTCAGCCACTGAATTTGCATGAAGTGTCAGATATTTGAGTCATTAATCTAAAATAAAAGTTAAGTTAGATAGCAGGGAACATTAAGGAATAGTTAAGCTGTCAATGCAAATTTTATTTAATTAGAAAGTAGATAAAACTCTATTAATCCCAATATATTTACTATTATCAGAGGCTATCTAAAGTAGAAAATTAAAGGAATTCAATAGTCTTTATCAAGCAATTGTTAATAAAGTTTCTGTTTTACCTAAGTATCACTGATATCCTAAACTTATCATTAAAATATAATCAATCTCTTAAACCATAGACATTTTCTATATATCTCATGAAATAAAAATAAAATTCTAATGTTATTAATCCGCCAGCATAGATTTGAATCTGTAAAGGGATATAAATCAGCTTGGCGTTTGAGTTATTGCCACTAGAACGCTCACCAATCCCAATCAAAAGATTCAAAGCGTTTGGGATTTTGAGCAGTGTAGCGGACTGTATGTTGAATATTGGTATGCCCCAGGTAAGCTTGAATATCTCTGGTAGGTCGTCCTTGGTCAGCCAAAAAATAACCGCAACTGTGGCGCATCATGTGGGGATGTACCTTAATCGGCAACTGTGCAGCATCCGCAGCACGACTAACAATCTTCTGAATCCCAGTCACCGTCAACGACTGACCACGCTCATTCACAAACACATAATAACTATCGTGGTTTTTATAACGCTCCCTAACAGTCTTGAGTGCCGCAACTTCATCAGGTTGTAAAGGATGATTGCCACTCAAACTGCCCTTGAGACGGTTAATATAGATGATGCGCTTCTCAAACATAATGGCATCCCATTTCAGAGCGCAAGCTTCGCCAGCCCTCAAGCCGTGGCGGAACATCAACAGTAACAGACAGTAATCCCTCTGTCCGTGTCTACCCCTGTTAGCAGCAGCCTCAACTAGTACCTTCACCTCCTCTATGGTTAGATACTCCCGACTGCGATATTCTGCATTTTTTCTTCTTTCCAGCATCTGCGAGAGATGACACTACTGTCCGTAAAACGTCTATTATATAGACAGTGTAGCGCGGTCTGATCCCTATTCTTTCGTCAATAGACAAAAGCCTTCAGATTTATTGCGAATTATTGTCAGTCTTTCAACACACCGATTTTTTTAATTTAGTCGGCGACAATTTTCACTTTGTCCGCGAACCGACACCGGATCTACCATAAACAAGGTAAACTGTCTTTACCAGGGTATATATATGGTATGGACGTGGCGAATGTGGAACGCGAATCAATTAACTTCAAACTACCCAAAACCCTGACTGATGCACTCCCACCATTCGAGCGATCGCCTACTTCGTAACATAATCAAGCAGTTTTCCTACATAACACTTAAAATTAAGTATAATTAGTTACTTATATTGCCATAAATACTCAATACTTTTCGGTTAAGAATTAAGCAGTGTTGATAATGGAAAAATTGAGTGGCTGGCGTTGAGTAGCAGTGCCGCGATGAACAGGCTTTTTAGATGGAAATTTGGAACGAGTTTTTTTGACTAAGCGAGGATTGCTTCTGCGCTGCCGAGGCGGAATCTTCTCATCCAAAATCTCCATGATCAACCATGACAAAAAAAAGGGAGTTGTTCCTAGAAGAATGGTTGTTTGAGAAGAAGTTGTATTGATAACTTCTAACTGTCCGGTAATTGATTGAGTTATTTTATGTTTTTTAAAAAGAATTAATATGAATAAAACATATAATACTAAATTTTCTATAAATTATGTTTTTAAACTCAATTTACCTCAAAGTCATACTGTGAATACAATAAGCCTTCTCTGACTTTCATATCTCTTTTGTTAGTTCTTTGTTATTCAACTTTATTTCTCATTATTTTTAGTTGTTTTTCTTCATCTTTATTGTTAAATAATGTTGCTTTTCACGCACTCACTGTTCTCGACGTCACTGCTTTTTATAGCTAAAACTATTGCTATATCTAATTTTTGGTCTTTCACTTTTTTGTTAAGACGAATTGCGGCTATGGAATGGCTTTTCCCTACTTCAATCTAGACTATTCTTTACTCTTAATCTTTTTATTACTTGAAATTTTGGCTCTTGCGTTGGTTTTATGGTAGAGCCTTAAAATCGCAGTTTTATAGAAAAGCTTAAAAACTTGAAACCCAGTCACGGCAATAAATATAGTCTATCTTTAAATTTTATTTATTATTCCGTTCCATAAAATGAACTGAAGAACCGAAATTTTTAATATTTCCTTTATGAAAAAGAAAGCGGCAGATACTGCTAAAATCTTTTCTACGCCAGCTGATCTGAACTTCGGTGGGGACGCAGAGTTTTATTTAATGAGGGAAAATTAAAATGACAGTCAATCTACAAGGAGTAGTACAGCAACCAGGGCAAGGTTCATCATACTGGGTACTGGGAGACTTATACACTATTAAAGTAGTGGGCGAAGATACTGGCAAAGCCTATGCTTTAGTTGAGATTACCGTTCAACCGCAGAGTGGTTCACCACCCCATATTCATAGTCACGAAGACGAAGCTTTTTATATTCAAGAGGGAGAATTAGAATTTCAGCTTGATGAGCAGATAGTTATAGCAACTCCTGGGACTTTTCTTCATTCTCCCAAAGGTCAACTCCACAGGTTTACAAATGTCAGCACACAACCAACAAAATTATTGTGTTGGGTAACACCAGCAGGATTCGAGCAATTTTTAATGGAAGTAGGTGTGCCAGTAGAAGACATAACACAGTCACCGACAGCTAGCCCCGCAGATATCGAAAAAGTAATCGCAGCAGCCCCAAAATATGGGATGGAGATTATTCCTCCACCAAGTGAAACACCCGCAGGCTAGAAGCTTTGCTATTACTGAAGTTTTCATGTGTAGATGATAGCTCACAACAGAAACTTGAAAAGTTGGAACAGAAGATTGAAGCGATCTCCACCAGGTTAGCACAACTAGAAGGAGCAATTTCTTTACTGAACCAACGTTCTTCAACTGGTTCTAGACGGCAATCTTATAACTCAATAAAGTTCAGATAAGCCCAAAACCCTCTTCTAGAGACGCGATATATCGCGTCTGATAATACCCATTATCTACACAAATAATCCTTAACTGAACCGTATTGTCTTATAACTACCATCCACCACAGCAACAACTGCAAGCTTACACAGGAGAAAATTTAGCTAAAAGATTAGGTGTCGATTTGGTTACTTTGGAGCGAGAGCAGAGTACCCAGACTCCCAAAGACTTTGAAAGGTGGTGTAGGTCAAGAGATCCAGGTTCGCTGGCGTGGCGCAGAAGTGAAAATGGACTCTACCACCCCATAAAATAATTGATATCGTTTTTGCTATCAAGCATCAAATTATTACCTCCAATTCAGAAGCGCAAATAGCGATCACCCTGGTTCGATTCTCGTATATTCTCGCAGACTATCATGAATGTACAACCACGTTCCGTCTTTACGCCAGTTATGGCTTACGCCACGCTGCGCTATCGGAAATATGTGTACACTGTTTGCCAAGGAGGAAAATCCCCAGGTAGCGATCTCCATCTCACTCCTTCTAGCAGGACATAGAAGATCGCTATATGCCATCCAAATCTACCAGAAAGGCTATTTATGTTCATGACATTGATTTCTGCATTTTTCCTTGGGTTAGTTGCGGGACTGCGAGCGTTGACAGCCCCTGCTGCTTTATTTCTGGCACGTGGCGGCATTATCGGGATCGTTCTGGCTGTACTGGCAGTGGCTGAGTTGATTGGCGACATGCTGCCGCAAATTCCCTCTCGCACCAGTCCCCCTGCGTTGATTGCTCGGATTCTCAGTGGTGGCATTGTGGGATGGCTAGTCACCGGAGCAAACAGCAGTTTTGCACCTGTTGGAGCACTCTTTGGTGTTGTAGGTGCAGTGGTCGGTGCGTATGGGGGTCGGGCGGTGCGGATAGCCGCCATTGAACGGATTGGTGCAGTTCCTGCTGCCCTTGCTGAGGATGTTGTCGCGATCGCTCTGGCTGCCTTTATCGTTACCCGTTGATATCACGAAGTTTGTAAGCTCTAAGTTAAATTGAAGAATGAACACAACTGATTAATATCAAGTCCGGCTAATTAGTTATAATTCCCGAATCTATGCAGAAAGCCCGAAAACCCCTCCCCTCTGCACCTCTGCCCCTCGGTCACTGAGCGACTTGCCTTGAGCTTGTCCTGAGCGTAGTCGAAGGGCGAAGGCGAAAGGAGCCGAAGTGCTGCCCCTCTGCGGTCTTAATGATAAGTCTTTAACCGAACACAATATAAAAGGTAGATAAGCTACCTGAGCGAGCAATCAGGTCATCAAAAGAAAACTGCTGAAATCAGTTATGTATCAACTAATCAAGTAGCAATTGATCGATCAGTTACCGATCGCGGATACAGTTATCTTGACAGTCCAAACCAGATACAGATTGGGAAACTCTCACAATTTACTTAGAAGCCACATGAGCACAATCACGACTAAGGATGGTACGCAAATCTATTACAAGGACTGGGGCACAGGACAGCCCATTGTCTTCAGCCACGGCTGGCCACTGAGCGCGGATGCTTGGGAATCGCAGATGTTTTTTCTCGCCTCACACGGCTACCGCTGCATCGCGCACGATCGCCGCGGTCATGGCCGGTCGAGCCAACCGTGGCACGGCAATGACATGGATACCTACGCCGACGATCTGGCGGAGCTTTTCGAGGCGCTGGATATTCAGGATGCGGTAACGATCGGACACTCTACTGGCGGTGGTGAAGTAGCACGCTTCATCGGACGGCATGGCACCAAGCGTGTTTCCAAAGCTGTGCTGATGGGTGCGGTGCCGCCGCTCATGCTCAAGACGGAAGCGAATCCGGGTGGACTACCCATTGAGGTCTTTGACGGCTTTCGTGCGGCATTTTTGGCTGACCGCTCGCAATTCTTCCTGGATGTAGCCAGTGGCCCGTTCTTTGGCTTCAATCGACCCGATGCTAAAGTCTCCCAAGGGCTAATCTATTCATGGTGGATGCAGGGGATGATGGCTGGCCATAAGAACGCCTATGACTGTATTAAAGCGTTTTCAGAAACAGATTTCACCGAGGATTTGAAGAAGTTCGATGTGCCGACGTTGATTATTCATGGTGATGACGATCAGATCGTGCCAATTGGTGCTTCTGCTCTTTTGTCTGCGAAGCTCGTCAAGAATTCGACTTTGAAAATCTATCCTGGGGGATCGCATAGTCTGGGCGATACGAGCAAGGAACAACTCAACGCCGACCTGCTGGAATTTATCAAATCCTGATGCGGATGCACGGATGTGAGACATCACTGTTAAAAATCTGAATGGGTGCATTCTTGCAGGTTTGCACCTGTTTCGGATAGATATTTGAAACCCAACAACCACAAGAATCACAGGCATGACAAAACTAGATGGAAAAATCGCAGTCGTTACAGGTGCATCTAAAGGCATCGGTGCCGCGATCGCCAAACATCTGGCAGCCGAAGGTGCAAGCGTTGTCGTCAACTACGCATCCAGCCAAGAAGGAGCCAATCGTGTGGTTGACGAGATTGTTAGCACGGGCGGCCAAGCGATCGCAGTCCAGGCAAATGTAGCCAAAAAGGCAGAGATCGAACATCTGTTTGCACAGACGCAGCAAGCATTCGGCAAGCTTGATATTTTGGTCAACAATGCGGGAATTTATGAATTTTCCCCACTTGAAGACATCACGGAAGAACACTTCCACAAGCAATTCGATCTGAATGTGCTGGGATTAATCCTCACTTCACAACAAGCCGTCAAGCACTTCGGCTCGGCGGGCGGTAGCATTATCAATATCAGTTCCATCGTTAGCACCCTCGCGCCCGCGAATGCCTCAATCTATAGTGCTACCAAAGCGGCTGTTGATGCCGTCACGAAGTCGCTAGCCAAAGAGTTGGGTTCACGTAACATCCGTGTTAACTCCATCAATCCTGGTATGGTGGACACGGAGGGGGCACACACAGCAGGAATTACCGAGAGCGAAGGTCGCCAGCAGACTGAAGCGCAAACACCATTAGGTCGCATTGGACAGCCACAGGACATCGCCCCTGCCGTTGTCTTCCTTGCTTCCTCCGATTCGGGCTGGATCACTGGCGAAACGCTGTACATCACGGGTGGGCTTCGCTAGCTTTAGATGTCATAACTCAATCCAAACCCTACCTCAATGGCAGAGAATTTTTGACTTTGAGTGTGAGAGTTTTATGAAAGCAAACTATCCCCAAGGAGTTTAGCACTGATGGAAACAGCAGATGTCATCGTCATCGGCAGTGGTCAAGGAGGCATTCCACTGGCGGCTGATTTTGCCAATGAGGGACGTAAGGTTGTTTTGTTTGAGCGAGATGCTTTAGGCGGCAGTTGCATCAACTATGGCTGCACTCCGTCTAAAGCATTCTTAGCAGCGGCTCATACAGCAGGTCGGGCACGCCAGGGCAAGAAGTTAGGCATCCACACGGAGGTAGAAGTGGATTTTCCCGCTGTCATGGAACGAGTTCGGGAAATCCGCAGCAGCTTTAATCAAGGGATTCGCCAGCGATTGGAGACTGCCGGTGTCAAAGTCATTTGTGCCGAAGCTTCTTTTGTGGGTGAACGGACGGTCAAAGGTGGGGATGTTACTCTTCAGGCTCCTCTGGTAATCATTAACACGGGCACATCATCGCTGATTCCTGACATTCCTGGACTTGCAGGAACTCCCTACCTGACCAACCGTAACTTCTTTGACTTGAACACCTTACCAGCCCGTTTATTGGTGATTGGAGGCGGCTATATTGGCTTGGAATTAGGGCAAGGACTAGCGCGTTTGGGCAGTCAAACCCACTTAATTGTCCGCGGCGATCGCGTCCTCGGACAGGAAGAGCCTGATGTCAGCGAGGTCTTAGCAGAAGCATTAAAGCAGGATGGGATTCATCTCCACTTTGGAGTCAATGTGAATCATGTCACCCACGAGAATAATGTGTTTAGCTTAACCCTGAGCAGTGGCGAACAACTCCAGGGAGAAGCGTTGCTGGTTGTGATTGGACGGAAACCCAATACAGGTGCATTAAATGCAGCGAACAGTGGAATTGAGCTAGATGATAAGGGGTTTGTCAAAATTGATGACCAGTTCCATACCACCTGTTTTGGAGTTTATGCAATCGGGGATGCTGCCAAACAACCTGCCTTTACCCATGTGTCGTGGGAGGACTATCGCCGCTTAAAAGCAATTTTGTGTGGAGAAAACCGGACACGGAGCGATCGCGTCCTTGGGTATGCGGTCTACACAGAACCCCAGGTTGGGCGAGTGGGTATGACCTTAGAACAGGCTCAAAAACAAGGCATCAACGCATGTGCTGTGACGTTACCCATGAGCCAAATTGCGCGTGCGATCGAGTGGGGGCATGACCTCGGATTTTATCGTATGGTAATCGACAGCGACACAGACAAAATCCTGGGAGCAACCCTAGTGGGGTACGAAACTGCTGAACTGGTGCATGTATTTTTATCCCTGATAGAAGCAGGAGCAACCTGGCAGTTATTAGAGCGATCAGTTCACATCCATCCCACCTATGGGGAAGCTTTACCCAGTCTGGCACGGTTGCTGCTTGGAGATAACATGCCAGGGTGTCCGAATATGTGAGGAGGTTTTATTGATGCACAACGTCAGTTGGCATTGATAAGTAGGTGGATGCCTAAGCCAGAAAGTCACCTCCCTGACTCGGCTACAAAACCGTGCATGAAACGTTAATTTCACACGGCTCCTCAGTGATTTGGTGCTTGTCACGCACACCTCTAAATTCAGAGTTAAAAAGGATTAAGGTTGAGATAATCCTCATCTATTTCTGAACCTGTAACAGCAAATTTTTCTGCTGCCGTTTTAGTATCATGGCAATGTCCATGAAGTAATTGAAGGTTGTCATAACTATCCTTACCGCCTTGAGAGCGGGGGATTTTATGGTCGATTTCCATCAAATCTTCATGGTGAAAAAACAGTCCACAGTGAGTACACTTTCCTTTCTGCATCTTCAGGAGTGTTGCCACCCTGATTGGAGCTTCGGGATGTTTACCCATTCTGGAACTCCAGTACACCCAGTCACCATCAAACGGACTACGGCTTCCTTGCACCTGTATGTGTCTCACAATACGAGTTTCACGATGCTTGAGTAAGCGAATTTTCTGGTTATGGGGTTTAAATACCCAATTATCAGACCCTACAGTTTGCCAATACTTTTGACAACTCCATCGGGAAGATTTATTAGGGTGACGATGTTCTGCCCATGCTTTTAGTTGGGGTAAAAGTAGCCAAGGCGAATTTTGCCGCCATGTGTCGTCTGAAAATCATAACCAGACTATGTTTCCGAAAAAAAATTGACTTTTACCTAGAAATTAGGATTTGACATACCAGATCCACTACTTTTATTCGTACCATTTGAACCCTTCTAATTTTTAGAGCCTGAAACCCTTGTGGCTACGTGACAAAAGTCTGTGCCAAATAACTTAGACTTTTATTGGTACAGTCAAAACCAGCTTTTTCTCCGTTTTTTGATGAAAAGAGCTATTTTATTTCTGGAACTCCTTCATAGCAAGCCTTTCAAGCTTTGCATGGCGGCAAAATGTGTCTTGGCTACTTTTACCCCAAATTGTGATTTTTCCATTGTTTTTGAACTCCATAATATTATTTGGCGACTGTTTTGATGGCTTCATGAGTTGACCGATTCCGGCATAGCTCCTTTCACCTGCAACCACTCACCATCTCTTTAGCGTTGAGTCAAAGGTCTTTGCATATAGTCAAGATACAGGCTGGATTGATTATGTACAAAATCACCATTGGTGATGTTCTCACTCATGAGACTTCACCAAACGTAGGTAGGACGCTTCATGCTTTTCACATGGAGTCCCCGGCTTACCCTCTCTTTCAGCCCAATAAACTAAGACCTCAGCACCATCTGCGGAAATTTCTTTTACTTCACCCCGCCAGGAATACTTCATCTCGTATGGGTCAGCAGCAGCTACCGTGTCTCCCACCGAAAATGCAGGTTTTTGAACTTCAGTACAGCTATCGTGATTCGCGTTACTTGTTTCTGTACCCGTATTTTCGATGACAGTGATGACGGACTGATGACCATTTGATGTTGGGGTGTCATCACCCTCTAATTCTTGTTCAGACTGGGGTTCAGTTTTTTGATGACAGATGATGACACTTGTTTCTATAAAATCTATTTTGGCAGGTTCTTTTAGATGGACATCTAAAGAGTTTTCAATTTCAGATTTTGAGAAAAATTTGTCATCAATGTCATCACTTGTTTGTAATTTAGATTCAGTAAGGGTTTGAGTATGATGACAGGGTGTCATCCCTTTGTCATCAGAGTCATCGTTTTTACTGAAATTGGGATAGTAAGTTTTTGATACCTGTTTTATCAAACCACTACTGAGAAGTGTTTTGCAGTCTTGCTCAACCTCAGATGTGGGAACTTTTCGTAATGATCTAATCCCGCAACGAATATCCCGAAGTGTTACCCCCAGAGGGTGTTTTTCGATGTAAGCTTTGATTTTGAGGAGATTACCAGCGATCGCTTGTTGGTCACTGTTGAGGGCATACAGTAATCTGGCTTGTGCCAAGTAAAAATCAACGCACTCACACGCCGCTTTCATTGTGCGTTCATTGATGAATTGCACAGGTGTAGATTCTCCAGCCAGCACAGCGTTGACTAAGTGTAACCACAAAGCGAAGCGACCCAAGTAAGTTTGGAGTTTTGGGTAAGTAGCAGCCAAGCCGGGGTGTTCTTCCACTGCTAACCATTTCATCAGTTGATGCTGGTATCTTTGATAAATCCGTTTAGCATCGTCATTGAAAAAGTAATCACGTTCTGGCAACTGACCCAGGAGACGATAGAGAAAAGACAATTCACTGTTGAACAGTTTGCCAATGCCATCATCTTCTTTAAATAAATCCATGAAGGCTAGAGGATTTTCTTTGAGGCAGTAGAGCCAACGGGCAAACTCACCAGCATGATCTGCAAAGTCACCCTCAGACTGAAACTGTTTTAAAATCTCAGGTTGGGTGTTACCAGTGCGGCTAATGGCAGATTTTTTTAAGTAAACACATTTTTCATTGTCTATAACGTCTTTATAAAGCGCATCACCATTAAATTCACTCAGGTCGAGTTGTGCATCGTCACCTTTACCAGCCCGATATTTATTACGACCGGTGCTAAACCCCATCCATTCATCACGATGGTAGAGTAAACCTCTGGGGTTTTCGCCGTGAATTTTCATTCGTGCTTCAGTTGAACAACCTTGGACAATGAACCTTTGACGCGGTGTCGGTTCTTCTGGCAGTTCGTCACCCCTACCACAACGTTTTAATTCTCGCTTATAGTTATCGAGTGCAACTTTCCATCTTTCATACTCTTGTGCCTCTAGTTCATTGAGTGGATCTATGATTTGCTTTTGGGCGGGACTTTTTAAAGTGCCAGTTTTAGAAACAACGCAAGTCCAAAAAATGGATGTAGCTGTATAGTTGGTGTGGGGATTGATGACCAGTCGGGATGATGTGCCAATTCTTGACCCCGCCACAGGAAAAAGCGTCGTTAATAAAGCCTCTGGTGACACGGGCATATTTTCCGCAATGGACTCAATCAAATACGCCAGTTTACCACCGTCACCCCATAGCAGTTGAGAGGGTGATAATTTCGCCCTTTGCGCCTCCAAAAGCGTTGGCAATTGGCGAGTAGCGGTTTCACGTTCTAGATTCTCCTCATCTTCCCGTTCCCGTGATTTATATAGTCGTAATATGTCATTGGTTCTGCGGCCTGCTTTGGCAGCCAAATCAAATAAGCTGGCTTCCAGTTGGGATCTGCCGATGTTGGCATTAATCAGTAAATCAATTTCTTTGAGCAGTTCATCGCCAGAGAGGTATTGTTTTGTAACTGTTGGGTGAGGGATGACGTTGTTAGGCTTGGTAATCTCTGGTTGTTGTGGTTTTACAGTCTGGTTACGTTGCCAAGCCTTGATGCAATTTAACAGGGCATCATCGGTTAGGCTTGCAGACGGATTACTTTTTTCGGCTGACTTCCAAATGCGATCTGCATCTTTTGCTGATAGGGGTGGGGAACATCTAGCGCAATAATCATCAAACAGTTGCCTAGCGTCACCCTCGAATCTATAGCCGAGATGGTTGAGTCTTGCAGCTGTGCCAATTAAGTTTCGGGCAAGTTTAGCCCCGTTATCATCCCGACTGCCTTCTCCTACACCGCGATCTATTAAATCTCTGTCGTCTTTGGTCAAACACTGGTACAGGGGTACATCGCCTGTGATTGCTACATCGTTTGTGAATGGCGTTGTTGTTGTGGCTTGGGTGGATTCATTTAAGAAATATTCAATGATCCAAGTTGGGCATTGTGCCACCTCGCAATCTTGAGGAGAATTGATCCATTTATATGAGCCTGTTTCGGGATGAACTGACGGAGGTAAAACGCTTTGGCATCCATTCCAGCGAAATTCCAGCAGTTGGTCTTTACCATCTTCACCCTTTACGCCAGTGTTAATCTTTTTAGTTTCGATGACTGACCAATATTCTTCAGGAACTTGCACAAGATACTGGCATCTGCCGGGTTTACCCGATGTGAAACTAACTGTTTTAGGCAATCCACCCAGTTGATTTAACTTTTCATGGGCGGCATTTCCATCTGCGTCGATCGCCAAAATTCCACTTGACCATTTACCAGTCCGCAGCCCATAACCTTGGGGATAGCACTTGCGCCGTTCTCCCTTCTTACCTATGATGATGTCGCCATCTTCAATAGCCACTATTATTTGTCGGCGGCTCATGGGAGTGGCATAGTTCCAATCGACACGATAGGGATTTTTATTGCCTAAAACTGGTGTTAATGACCAGTTCATGGGGATTAGTTTCAATCCTTCGATGAGCCGAGCAGTGATTTCCCTGGAGGTATTGTTAAATTGTGCAACCATTAGCGGATACCTCCCTGAAAACTATCTAATTTTTGAGCATTGTTTAACAGACTGTTGAGATTGACTTGTGCCATTTTTTCTTCTCCGATGGTGATTTTGTGTCATCGGAGCTACCCACTGTTGGGGCAAAGTAGCGGAGCTTTAATCAAGTGTTACCAACGGCTACAAACAAGAGCAGTTAAATTTACTAGAAAACAGTTGTTCTCGAAAAAGGTTGAATTTTTGAGCTTGAAACTGTCATAGTTATTTTTTTGTGGTAAAGCCACCTGATTTAAGTTGCACCATTTACACCATTACGACGCAGACATTGTTAGACTGATATTGCAAAAAAAAGTGGTTGTTAACCGAATCGCTAACATACTAAATCGCTAATATTATGTCTGGCGTGTGGGTAGCAACCGATTTCTTAATCTAATTACTATCCAAAGCTGACCAAGGATTGGAGAACGGAGATTGTAGATTGAAGATTGAGTAAGAACAAGACGAAAGCTTTTAAGCATTGGTAAATCTACAATCTTTAATCTCCAGCCCTGTCTTTCAAGCGGGGGTCAATCTACAATCTGCCCTCAGCAATCTGCAATCGCTTGAAAAGATGACAGGTTTAATGAATGGGGTCGCTTTTGGGTAATGAATACAGCAGAAATCAGCCCTAGACGTTAGCTCAAGGGCATAAGATGCAAATCTTATGTAATTAAATGAATGTTCCACGACGTTTTCCTCATGTATGAGGCATCTAGTCGTCAGATTTGTCCCAAAATCTTTTTTGGCTCAATTTTTCTTGCCAATGCTCTGTTTTTAGTTCAGAGTCGGGATAAATTGTGTCGCTAGATGCCTTTTTTTACTTTTTGTCTCAAAAAAGGCATAAAAAGTCCCGCCCTGTGTGCTAATATTGCCAACAGGGATAATTGAGTGAGTCACTGTTTGTTTTGAACAATTTGGTTTAACGACCGGCCAGTCTTATTAACTCCAAATGTTCTACAACGACTCACACCTATTTTGATTATCTGAATACACTGCTTTGGTTGTTTATACCTCCCCGTAAAGACTAATTGCAGTTTTACGTGCAGACTTACTCTCGCTAGGGTAGCATGAAAAGCTGCTTGACCGTATAAAAACAGTTTGATCTATTAAATTTTGTAGATTTAAAAAGCGATCGTTCCCCATGTGGGAGCGATCGCTTTTTAATGCAACACTCCTAAAATCGTCTCTGCTTATATTGCAACTCCAGGATATCTCTCCACAGCGTCGAACTGGTGAGGGAAAGATGTCAAATCTTCTATTCATCGGGTTTTATTTCAACTCCTCTTTCTTTTAAAGCTTCCCCACACAGCACTACTACCATTTGCGAGACTGTTCTAGTCTCTGTTTCAGCTAGCTTGGCGATCGCATCGTAAACCGCAGGGGGAAATGTCACATTAGATCGTTTACCTCTATATTTTGGGGACATATGAACTCAGAATAGGCACTAATTAGTATGAGTCTAACTAATACTTTTGTCCAGTCCTATAAGTTATATAGTACCTATTTAGTATTTAGTAGTGCCTATTTTGTCCAATATAGTGCTAATATAGCATCAGATAGACAAAAAAAGTCTATACCTGCACCTTGAAAATCAAATAACAAGCAAAGGAGATTGCAAGTGGTCAACGTTTTGTGTTGCGATATCGGCAATTACAGCAGTATTACTGCTCTCAAAGGTGAAAAACCTCGCGTCATGCGTTCAGTATTCCAAGATGTAACCTATACATCAGCACGCGACTTTGATACGGAAGAATCCCCCTCTGTCAAGCTAGACAACAAAGTTTTAGTCCTGGGGAATCGTGCCGCCAAGCAGAAAAACCCACAAACCGCAGCAGAACGCGGAAAACAACTACCAGAATTTGTCAAACCATTTACCCTAGCAGGCTTGCGCTCCAACTTTGATGGCACAGTGCGGTTTTTAGTCCCAGAACGTTCTCACTGGGAAGAAGACACAATTCGTCAAACTTTGATTGCAGACCATCAAGTTGTAGTCAATGGCAGAAACTACCGTCACCGAATCAAAAATGTAGAGTTTTATTTAGAAACAGATGTAGCCGTAGTCAATGCCTATAAAAACGGCAAGCTGGATATGGATGGCGATACACTCGCTATTGATATCGGCGGTGGCACAACTAACTATGTTGTGATGACCCCCGACGGTGAAATCCTCACCCGTCGTTCCATCCCCAAAGTCGGTGGTGTCTCACTAGCTAACGACATCATCAACTCTGACCTCATGCAAAGTTACGCCAAGCGCGATAACGTTGCTTTCAAAGTCGCAAAAATGATGGACGCGATCGCCGATGCTTCTTACCTCTATGGGCGCAAATATGACTTTGGTTCAATCTTTCCCAGTTTGTTAGAAAACTGGTTTAACGGACTGATAGACAGCATTACTACAGCCGCCAACGATTACCTAGCAGATACCACTAACATCATGCTCATTGGAGGATGTGCCAACCTAGTACGTCAAAAATTGAGTGGCAAACCAGGGTTTTATATTCCAGTTGACCCTCATCTATCAAATATTCAAGCATTGTTGGCTATGTAAAATGCAAGTGCGTTTAGCGGCTCAAGTCGCTGCCAAAGTCGAAGGAATCCGCCAAAAACTCAATTATTCCAAATTGAGTGATGCCGTAAATCTATTGTTAGATGCAATCAAGCATCAATGGGACTTAAAACTGGTCGATTTGTCACAAATTGAGACAAACGAAACTAGAGTGAGACTAGAAGAAAGACATCTGCAATGGTTGTCACAATATGGTGATGAGCGAGGAATAAATATAGCTGCCGTCACAAATCTTTTAATTAGTGAATATCTGTCTGGAAAATTGTCAAATACAGAATTAGACAGACAGCAGACAGAAACTAGACAGATAGCAGACAGAGAATCGGACAAGCCTAATACACAACTGTCTAGTCAAAAGGCTATAGACAGCCAGCAGACAGGCACAGGAAAGCCGAAGGGACAAGCATTATTGAGGAATTTAAAACTATGAAATCAAAGCGGGTAGTGCTAGATGAAAAGCACGTACCAAAGGCAGAAGAAATAATCTGTCAGACAGGGATTAACAACCTCTCACAGTTGTTCACCATCCTGTTAGTTAATTACGGCGATACCCTTGTAAAGTCTTTGAGAGGCAGAGATGAATAACTTAAGTAGAGTTCATGACAGCACTTGGTTGTCAACAAAAAAGGTCTATCAAATTGACCGGACAATCTATCAATATCTCTACAAAACAGGCACAATTCAAGCACCACAATTTATATTTCGCCCACTAGCAGGACAACGAAAAAAAGCAGATTTGAAACTGAATCACAAAGCTTTAACTACTCGTTGTTATGAAGTAGAGGGTGTGACTACAAAGAGTTCTGTACTTTCTCAAGAATCACTGCAATTATCATTATTTTGATGAGGATCATGATGAATACTCAATCACTGGCAGAATTGATTGCACAAGGACAAGAAATACTATCAGCAATTCGTCAACATCCAGAGTACAAAGCACTCTTATATCAACCAGATTTATCAATTGCTGATGCTGTTCAGGCACTCAATGAACTGCGGTTTGAAGTTTTACCAATTTCTCAATCAGTAAAGATATTTAGTCTAGAAGGATTTAGTCAATGAAAAAACTGATTGATTCACTGGATAGTGCATTACACACTGGCACAATTGCACTTCTGATTTCGGGAGGTTTATTTGTGAGTGCAGCGTTGATAAGTCACGGATTGAGCTTAATCGCCTCTGATTCTGCCCAAAATCCCCAGAACACCCATAACAGTGATGTGAATTGGGAAAAGTCCAGAGAATTTAGCATTGGAGGAATATTTGTTTGTGGTGGAGGTTTCCTAGCTTGTGCAATCTCCAGAGCCATTGTTTCAAGTAATGAGGAATAAGGGATGAGCGATCGCATGGACTGCGAATCTTGGCGATCGCCCACCAGTGCATCGAATACACACACTACAAAAATTTTACCAAGATGAAGAACGAGAATTTATTTACCGCCGCATTGGATGCACTAACTAACAATGGATGCCCGTCAGATTTGGCACAAGAGGCAGCTTATATTGTGGCTAATGATGATCCATACCAACCAGACTTAGGCAGAACACTAGAGCAACAACAGATAATCCAAGAAACACTGCCATACCTGCAATCTGGAATCTATGACCAATTTGAAACGATTGACGAAACACCTAATCCTTTAACTCACGGTCAGTTTTTAGGGAATTTTGGGGGAGAACTGCCAGACGAAACGATTTGGAGACTTGGGGAAGGCGATTCGACAGCACTAAACGATATCACTGATGACGCAACTAGAGACAAAGCTTGCAACATCTTCACAAGATTGGAAGAACTAGGAGCATGGGAGTAATGAACCGGACAGTAAAACTCAAACTGGATGCACCTATCACCTATGCTGCCTTACATTCCCTTTCGGGCATCAGCCAAGAAACCATATTTCAAGCCCTTGACGGTAACGAGACAGCCGCCGCACAGGTGGCAGACTTCCGTATCAAACAAACCCAACGCGCCCAAAACGCCAAAGCCGTATTCGGTAATCTCAGCCAAGGGTTAAAAGCAACCGAGACAGTCATGGCAGAAGAAACCCAGTTTCTCACCGCCGCAGGTACAACTATCAACAAAATGGCTGATGGTTGGTCACAAGTCAGAGTTAGTGATGCGCGTTTGGGTTATGGACTACAGCAAAAAGTGATTGCATCTGACAACCAACTAGCCCAAGAACAGTTTCGACATGGGCGGACACTTAACTTATTGGGTGAATCTCATCGAGCAACGCTCAGAACCATTGAGATTGATGCAACCAAGGCACAAACTCAACTTTGGCAACAGGTAAAGGACAAACAACAAGGACTTTCACCCACAGACCGAGCCAAAGAAACTTTAAAAGATATTCACAGACAGGGTTCTAACGCGATGCGCGGTGTGAAGGGTTTCTTCAGACGGTTGATTGACTAACAGGTAAATCCCCAGGTTTCTTACCTGGGGTGAATCTTCTAAAAGATGTCCCCATGCTAACTAACAATCAGAAAACACCTATCTATTTTGATGCGGAGATTGTAGACTTTGGTATACAGCCTGTAGACGGTGAACAGTACGACTCGGAGCAGGTACAGCAAGCAATATCTGAAACTGATAGCAGTATCACCATCATTCAAGGCATTGCCCAAGGTGCATTCCTAGCAGGCTTGCAAATCACATCAACCCAATATCTCTACCTTGCTGGTAGCGTTGGACTATTCCCCGCCGTCATTGCTGGTTTACCCGTTGGCGCATCCTTGGCTGCTACCCTCTGCTACTTAAGATTTCACAACAGCATCATTCCCCAAATCAGCGACCGCCAGAAATTTGGCATTGGTGTAATTCGCTCTGCAACGCTAGCCGCTAGTTCATGGAAGTTGACAGGCGATGCTCAAGACATGGACACAATAGCCCGTAACAGTTTTTTTACCGTGACTGAACAGGTAAAAGTCTATGAGGGCATCGAGAAACCTAAAGAAACTAATTACGGTTTAATTCTTGGGTTAGCCGCAGTTGTTTCTATTTTCCTATCTTTCTACTGGCGTAAGAAATGAAAGACGTAAAACCATCAGAACTTAACCAGCGTCGTTATAGTTTGCCACTGCGTCTAAATCTCCTGATGATGGCATCGGTACTAGGTGTTGTGAACTGCAATCATAAACGCCCAAAACTGCAATCAAGGCAAATTTGAAACCAGATTAATCTGCAACTAGAGGTAGTCTCAAAACCACAATAAATGCGGCCCAAACCACAATAAATGCAACGA